>Ga0137396_10000090_pt1 | contig 33054 bp, 40 predicted proteins | sample czc16metaG_FD_108284 | JGI IMG/M metagenome (GOLD analysis project Ga0137396, IMG submission 108284) | Vadose zone soil microbial communities from Angelo Coast Range Reserve, California, USA - czcobulk3.16 metaG | ecosystem: Environmental > Terrestrial > Soil > Vadose zone | place: USA...
AACGTGCCCGCGTTTATCAAGGCGATCAACCGGTATGGATACATCCGACGGCGCGACGGCGCATACCGATGGGGAATTTTTCGAGATCTCGAGAATACAGAACGCTACCTGGAGACGTTTCTCGTGGATTCCTGGGGGGAACATCTGCGGCAGCACGAGCGCTCGACCCGCGCGGATCGCACAGTGACCGAGCAGGTACTAGAGTTTATCCGTGGAAAGCCGATTGTGCGCCATCTCGTGTATGCGAGGGCCAACACCATGGAACGCATCACGGACGACAACCAGCGACCAGCAGGTGGGTAAGATGTTCAAGGAAAGCTCGTGATTTCCTCTGGTGGTAGCGTTCGCTTCTGGGGCTTCCAGCACTCTCGTCCGCTTGCCCAGTCCGGTTGTGCCCGAACTGCCAGCAGGCGGAACCAAAGAGTCGGGCGCGGCCATGTCCTGATCCGGAGAAGGCTTTGCGTTACTGTGCTTCATGGCAATCGGGGTTACGCGGCGACAAAAGCAGCTGGTCGGGATTCCGACCAGCTGTGACGGCGACAAAACCGTTTAGGCAGCGCGGACCTTTGCTTCGCCTGGTCTAGGTACCACCCCTATCTGCTGCATAAGCCCGAGCGCATCCCAGTTGTTCCAGCCTTCTGCGAATTTACCGCTCTGAATGCGGCCCATGGACATGCCCGTAACCGAAAAATGGCGACCGGTTCGGGGTATGCCCGGCAAGTCTCCGCTGTGGGTGCCAGTGGCTGTCCAGCGGCTCACAACGATTTCTCCCGCGGCCACCTGGTCATTCAGGGTGAAGTGCAGGTCTGGAAATGCGTTGAGGTATTGAGTGACGAGTTGTTTGTAGCCATCGATGCCACTCGCAACCGGGGGCGAACTGGGATCATGATGAACGTAGTTTTCCGCCATCAATTCGTCGACGGCATTGAGGTTTTTCTGGTTCCATATCTCTTCAAACACGCGCCGAGAGGTCTCCCTGTGGTCTGCTGCCATGGTGATCCTCCTTGTCCGAGATCGAGGACGTGCGCTTCAGATCGCGGAGCGTCGGCATTTTACACCCGGTTGTGGGCGATGGGAAATCCAGCGGCCCAACCGCAAATGAGTAACTTCGCACTCTAGGAGTGGGATATTTCACTGCCATGTATAGATAGAAAGCGATTCTGGGCAGCACCCACCCCCGGCCCGTCATGGGTTTACCCAGACACGCTTCGCCACCGTAGTTGGCAAATTCGGCTCAAAGCAAACGGCTTGGCATCATGGATTAGAGAAGAAACGTGTTTCGCGGAGTATTCTTGAAAAGGATCTGTCTCGGACATCGCGGCAAGAAATGCAACCAATGGCGAATCGCAGCATCAAGAAGAATATAAACGATGAATCATGAATAGCGGCCGCCCTCACAGTCCCGCCCCCATGAACTGTTCAGTCCACTGTGAAGGCGGCTCACGCCCCGCGTGCGTCCCGCAGTACCGCTGACTATCCTGCGCTCTTTCGGGTGCCCCAGCGAGTTTTGAAATGTTCTGTTCTCAGTTCGTGAGCCCCATCGCTTGTACTCGTGATATTGCGAACGCGGTTGCCAGTCGTGGGGCAGAATTCCATGACTCTGGACTCTTCGACCTCTATCGAGGAGCCAGCGTCAACAAACGATGGCTCCCCGCTGGGCGGCTGCCCACGTTTTCGTGCTGTTATCTTTCACAGAGCCATCACCCAACAATCGAACCTCAACTTCAGGACTTGGTAGCCAAGCTGGTTTTTGAAAGCGTCAACTCTCGAACCCGCTTCCCGGTTGCAGCAAAGATCGCGTTGCAAAGCGCTGGAATGAACGGCGGTACCCCTGGTTCCCCCACTCCCGCCGGGGGAGCAGCGCTATCCACGAGGTGGACGTTGGTCTGATAGGGAGCCTCATTGATCCGCGCTACGGGATAGGTATCAAAATTTGACTGCTCGATCACACCGTTCTTAGCAGTAATTTCTCCGCTGCGTGCGACGCTGGTTCCAAAGACTGCTGCACCCTCGAATTGGGCGCGCGTAACCTCCGGATTCACGACCAATCCCGCATCAACCACGGTGTCGACTCGGGGAATTGTGAAGTCACCCTGATCATTTACCTCAACTTCGACAACTGTAGCGACGTAGGTCAGGAAGCTGCGGTGCGCAGCAATGCCAAAGCCGGTGCCTTTACCGGGTTTGCGCTTTCCCCAGCCGGATTTCTCGGCGACCATTTCCGTCACGCGACGCAGACGACCTGTCTCCCAGGGGTAGGTTGCGGAGTCTGCTCCGTAGTTGGGATAGTCGGTGTTCTTCAAGTCGAGAGTGCGCGCTGGACCGATCAATTCCAACAAGTATTCAAGGGCATCTCGGCCGGCTCGATGGGCCAACTCGGCGGTAAACGTTTGGACGGCAAAAGCGTGGTAGATATTTGCGACCGAACGCAACCATCCAATCCGCACGTGCGCCGGGGCAGGGCCATTCTCGACCCGAAGGTTGGGGATGTCGTAAGGTAGGTCAGTCCAGCCCTGTTGGAGGTGTGCGGGATCCCCATACACAGCGTTGGCGTCAAAAATGGACGTGATCGGAGGAAAGACTGAACGCTGCAGCCAGGCGATGGGCTTTCCCCTACTGTCTAGCGCCGCCTTCATGTACATGGCGGCCACGGCGTTGAAGTAGTCGAACTTGATGTCATCTTCGCGGCTCCAGACTACCTTTACCGGCCGACCTGTCTTCTTTGAAAGAACTGCCGCTTCCGCCACATAATCCGGTTTGGATTTCCTTCCGAAGCCTCCCCCGAGGAGCGTTACATGGCAGGTCACATTTTCTTTCGGTATCCCCAACTCCTGCGAGATGATGGCTTGCACTGCCTGAGGGTTTTGCGTGGGAGCCCAGGCCGTGACTTTTCCGTCCCTGAACTCCGCCGTGGCCACCATCGGCTCCATGGAAGCGTGCGCCAGAAGCGGGACGTAATAGTCAGCGTCGAACAGGTTGCTGGGTTTTCCAAATATGGAGTCCGCATCCCCCACGTTGCGTACAATCTTCCCCGGCTTGCGTGCGGTCGCGTGCAACTCTTTCCGGTACCGATCAGAGTCGTAGGCTGCGTTCGGGCCGTTGTCCCACTCAATCTTCAGTTTCTTGCGTCCCTGAAAAGCTGCCCAGGTGTTATCGGCGACTACAGCGATGCCGCCTAAGGGTTGAAACGCCGGCGGTGGTTGGAATGGATCGATAGGAACGGTTTGATGAACGCCCGGAACCTTGAGGGTTTCACTATTGTCCACCGACCTGACCTTTCCGCCCAGAACCGGCGGATGTTCGATGGATGCGAAAATCATGCCCTCTCGGCGTACATCCATCCCGTACAAGGCTCTGCCTGTGCAGAGTTCGGACAGGTCATAGCTGGTCATTCCTTTCCCGATGTAACGCCACTCATTCTTGGTCTTGAGCCGCACGTCAGATTTCCTGGGAACGGGCAGTCTCGCCGCGGCAGAAGCGAGTTCCCCGTAAGGCAGGCGACGCCCGGTCGCGGAGTGAACTACGCTGTGGAGCTCTGCGTGACACTCCGAGGCCGGAGTCGCCCACTTCTGAGCCGCGGCCTGAATCAGCATCAACCGAGCGGTTGCACCAGCCTGCCGCATGACATCGAAGAAGCTGCGGATGGAATGAGAGCCATCCGTGTTCTGGTCACCATAGCGAGGATCGCCGATCGCCTGCTCGATCTTGACTCGCTTCCAGTCGGCGTCGAGTTCGTCGGCAACCACCAGCGGGAGGGAGGTGCGGATCACCGTGCCCATCTCCGAGCGGTGTGCCACGATGAAGACCGTACCGTCCGTGGCAATTCCCACAAATGCGTCTGGGTGCAGGGGGGCACGATCGGCATCCGTGTTGCCCGGTGAGGATTCGTGGCTCCGCAGAAGTTTGGGTACGTAGTACGCGCCCAGGACGAGAGCTCCCGCTCCAACTACTCCCTGCAAGAATCCGCGGCGGCTGAGGTTCGCGATCGTTCTCATGCGTTTTCCTCCGCAGCGGCTTTAATGGCTGCGCGAATGCGTTGATATGTTCCGCAACGGCAGATATTGGAAGCCATGCCTTCATCAATATCCTGGTCTGTGGGTTTGGGTTTTTCTTTCAGCAGAGCAATGGCTTGCATGATTTGTCCGGACTGGCAGTATCCGCACTGCGGGACGTTGAACTGCATCCACATTTTTTGGACGGGATGCAATCCGCCGGCCCCGATGTCTTCAATGGTTCGGATCTCGGCTCCTGCCAGCGAACTCATGGGAGTGATGCAAGAGCGCAGCGCCTCGCCATTTTTGTGAACGGTACAAGCGCCACAAAGCGCGATACCGCAGCCGAATTTGGTGCCGGTCAAACCCAAAATGTCGCGCAAATACCAAAGCAGCGGCATCTCAGGATCGCCATCAAAGGAGCGATCAATACCATTTACCTTTAGCTGAATCATCTCGTCCTCTGCATCAAATGATCTTTCGGCCGGGTTCGCCACAGGGAAGAAGAAGCGCCAAACCTCTGTTTGATCAAGCGATTTCCAGCTCTCGCATTCCACCTTCCTGACCGGGTCGGAGCCCATCGCGCGATCGAAAAGCCAGTGTCGCGACGTCGACACCAGACCGTCCGGATATGGTCACGGTGCCATGGCGTCGACACCCAGCCCGGCGTCTCCGCGCTAGGTTTCATCGGAAAGGAACCTCACCGAGGCGTGGAATGTGCATGTCTGTGAATGATTTGTCACGCAGATCTCCTCGCTTTCAGCTCGATATCGTTTACAGATTCATGAACAAGCCCCCATTCTTGTTGCACCCGAGTTTCCAACCCGACTCCTGGGGCCCCGGCGAGAATCGTTTGTGTCGTGTGAAATCAGCAAGCCCGGGAGAGATTGAAGGTTGGGCACCCGAAAAACGACTCACCGCAGGGCGTCAGATGGGGTAGGGCTTGCTCGTGCTCTGGGTGTCGCGAATTTGGAAGTCCGGATGCAATGATTTCGGCTGGACAGAATACTCGCTATCCCGGCATCGCCCCAGGGGCGGAACGCTGAGGTGGAACGGTGCTCCGGAATTTAGCGGAAGGCTATCGTCGACGCAAAGGACTCCTTTCGCTGCCAGCCGCTCACGTCGAGCACTGCCCGATGGGTACAGGAAGGGAAGGACTGTGATTAGAAAGCTGTTTTACCTAGCCAATGTCCGGATGCTCGCTGGACTGAATGTAATTGCTATCTTGGCTGCATTCACGACGGGTTCCGCGTTCGGGCAATCTGCCGGTGCCGCCAGCGTATTTAAAACCAATTGCATCTCGTGTCATGGTGCGGATGGGCGCGGCAGCGCTGTTGGAAAGAGCCTACACGCCGCGGATTTTCACTCGTCACAAGTGCAACAGCAATCGGATGCACAATTGGCCGACGTCATCGAGAAGGGCCGCGGTAACATGCCTGCTTTCGGGAGTCGTTTGGATAAAGACCAAGTCGCCGAGCTGGTGAAGTACGTTCGCAGTCTCGGGAAGAGAAAGTAGTGCTCCTTGCAACATTTGTAACGCCTGTTGCATTTTTCCGCCCCGGGCGATGGGGAGTCTCGGCCGCACGGGACTAGCTTTGCAGCAATGTACTGAAGGACCCGGACCTCCCGAATGCTTTTGTGCTTCTAGAAGAGTCGTGTGCTGTGAGCCGATGGCCAGCCTAGGAATGCAGACCTGGGATCGATCATCGATGATCTCTCGCACACGGTTCCTGAGGTAACAAACCACCCCGGCCGGGCGGTGCTATCCTCCCAACCCCAAACGCTTTCTTTGATCCCTAAACCGCGAGATTCCGGCATCCTCGGGCTGATTGCGGACGCATCAACCCTCGATCGAAAGCTTCACACTCTGGACGAGGCGATCCGATTGACAGACGGATTGGCCCACTCCTCACACAGCCTCCGGATACCCCTCGCCCGCTTCGTCAACGATGCTTTGCGGAGCAGTGACCTGGGAAGGGATGCCTGCCAGCAAGCGATCTCGATGCTCTGCGACAGCAGAAAACACGCCTTGACGCCCTGACGGCTCAAATCACAAATCTGTCCCCCGCCATAGTCGCCCTGGACAAGCAAGGAATCTTGCTCAGCGTCTACAAATCGCACCTGGCGACCTGGCGTGGCGCTGTGGTAAACCCGTACGCCGCCGCGTGGAAGAAGTTGGTCCTGCATCTGGTAATTCTCGCAAGTGTAGTGGCTCTATTGGCAGGTTTTGCCGAGGCCGTGCGCCGATTCACCGTACGCTACGTCCACGACAAAAATCGCCGGCGCATGATCCTTATCGTGCAGCGGATCCTCCTTTGGCTTGGCATTATTCTGGTTACAGCATTTGCTTTTGCCTCCGATCTGAGTTCATTGGCGACGTTTCTGGGCCTTCTCACTGCCGGTGTTGCAGGTGCGTTTCAGAACGTGATTCTGGCCGTGTTGGGGTACTTTGTGCTGGTCGGCTCGCGTCGTTTTCAAATTCTTTCGTTTTCGTCTCGCCCGCCACAGCCATGTTCAGAATTGGTCCGTCCACCACACGGCCTCACGAATAAGTCCGGTGTCACGTTTTGCGGCGCGAAGATCACCGTCTCTGCCTTTCAGTAACAACGCAGGATATGGGAGTCTTGCTGCTTGCCGTCGTAGTCACGGAGCACTTTGGGCACTGGCAGGCGGTTTCTGCGCCGTCATCAGGGCCTCGGGAAGTGCAAAGTAGGCGTAACTCAACGAGGCTTCACATGAATCTTCGTCGACATCCAGAATCCGAGCGATGTCGGGCATGGCATACCCTTCGAGCACGCGCAGGAGGTATACGAACCGTGGGAACAAGGGAATGCGGAGAAGAGCCCTTTGCAGTTGGTCTTTTGAAAGGGGAGGGATTTGCAATTTCACACTCGAGCGTTCGATTAACTTCGACCTCCAGCAGTCGCTGGTGCCGTTTTCTTTGCTCAGTTCGTTCACATAGTGGCGCGCAGGACGTAACGACCATGCGTACCGCCCAGGTGCACAGCCATTCCCAAAACATCGTACGTGAGTCTGCGACATCATCACCAGCTGGCAAAATGATTTCTTGCGCCTTCTGGCGGTCGCCGGTCAGGACAAATGCGACCCAATAGAGCTTCCCAACACAGGTCGCGAACGCTTCCGGGATACGAAAAGCTTGCAATTCCTTCGGATATCGGTCGTAGTTGAACATTGCATCCATCTTCTTTGCTGGTGTGGCCACAGACTGCGGTTAGGCGCCCGGATCGGCCTTGGTCCATTCCCTGCGATCACGGCGCGCGACGTCGAGAAACTCGCGCGGATGCAAGAATTGTTTGATTACAAGCCGAGATCGCTCGATCCCGGATGCCCCCCCGGGCGGCTCCCGGGAATCGTGTTCTCTGATCGGTCATGACAATCTCCTGATTAGTCTTATCTTTCCCACTGCTACCGTCTTTGTCATGTCGAGAATCTGTTGATAGGACTGGCGCGCGGATGGAAACAGGACGCCATCGACGGACGCGGCGCCAGAGCCTTGCATCATCAGAAACAGCGTGATCGCCAGTACGAGCAGATGAAATTCAAATCCTGCCCCGTTTTGCGCGCCTAACCCGTTTATGAAAAACCCATAGTTGCTGTCAACCGTGAGAATGGCTACGACCACGTTTACTGCGACGCCAGCGGCTATCACCCGAGTGAGAAATCCCATGACCAAGCCGAGCCCTCCGAAGAACTCGGCCGCAATGGCGATAGCAGCGGCAATCGCTGTGGGACTATGCAAGGGCCCAGGGGAAAAGCTCATCGTGCCAGAAAAGACATAGCCTCCGAACCAGCCCGTCATCTTCTGCGCACCATGTGCAAAAAACACAAGCCCCAGCACCAGACGAAGGATGGCTGTGGCGAAGTTGTGATTCGTCGCCATCAGCGTACGAAACACTGGAAAGCGCACTTTCTCGGCGCTAATCCTTCGTGGACTGGACTCGTCCCCAGTCCACGACAGGATCAGATCGGCTAGTTCGAACGAATCTGGACACCGGCCCAGCGTCCAAAATCTCTTTGGGAACATCACTGTCTTCGTACCTAGTCGGCTACTTGCGCAGCCTCGCGCTGTGGTTTACCTGCCTTCTCGCCGAGGAAGTTCATCGACTTCACTCCCCTGTTTGGGTCCAGGTGATGCCATGCGGGCCGCCCTTCACGATCAACTGGACGTGCCGTGACCAGTGGAGATGCAGTTCGACCCCATCACTACGCAACCCGAAGACAAGACACAGCACGTACGGTTCCACCTCGTCCGCGCGCTGAAATGAACCGCAAGGCACGCCGTTCAGGCGCCTTACTGCTCCGCTCTTGTGGAGACCGGCCTATCTCGTTGAGTCTCAAGTGTCGTTCCTTCGACACCCTGACCAGCAGAGGCCGCCACTTTCCGCGTGGAGCCTTTCGATCTGAGAACAGTTCACCCCACCATGCAAGAGTCTGGAGTAGTGAGTTCAGCACTGAGTTCAGATGTGGCAATGACTTGCGATGTTCGACGGTCGACGGAAGGTCGGTGGTGGAACACTTGAGCGCAGTTCCGGTTGTGGCAGCCCGCACCTCAGCCCCGTGAGGGACTCGCGTAGACACGCCTCAGCCACAATTCGGCTCAAGAAACAGTTTGGAATGCTGCTTGCTATGACTCAGTAGGTGTCAAGTCCCACGGCGGGAGGTGCGGTTGTGAACGACTTGGTTGATGTTGTGCGTGTGCGGTACGCGGTACTAGGCGCCCTTGGGACCGAAGGCGATTCTGAGCGCTTCGTGGTTGCTTATCGTAACGAGTATTCGCTGCGCGATCTCATTGCCGCACCCTGCATTGCAGCATTCGGCTTCTCCTCTCGCGAGGAGGCCTTAGCGAGGACTAAGGCTTGCCTCTCGATGGACACCATTCAGAAGACAATTGAGGGACACCAACATGGACCTCATTGGACAGAGCAGCGATCGAAGACGGCCTCATTCTCCCGGATCATCCGCCGATTCCTGGTCGCGTTTTACAGCGACGCGGTGGTCGCAGCCATTCTCGTCTTCTCTTCCAGGAATGTCATCTCCATGGCGATCCGCACATTACTGGCAGTTTAGTTTCAAGTTTTCGTAGGGGCCAGCTCTCTTGGGGACGGGTGAAGGGACAACACGATGAAACACGTTCGTCATGAGGTACGGCTGTCATTTGGATACATTCATGTAATCGTGGTAGCGCTCCTTGTAACCGGAGGGGCCACGCAGGGGGCGGCACAGATGGCAACGGCCGATACGGTCGACCAGAAGGCCACAGAACAGTTTGAGAATAGCCCCCTGACGACTACCCCTCTGGGCAAAGGGCTGTTCATGTTTTCTGGTGACGGAGGAAACGTCACGGCTATCGTCGATGATGGCACCACATTGCTGATCGACAGCGGACTCAATTCGCGCACTGCTGAGCTGAGCGATGCGATCTTTAAGGAGACGATGCGTCCCGTCACGCGGCTCGTCAATACACATTGGTACCGAGCTCACACCGGAGGGAACGCGTTCTTCGGCTCCGAAGGCGTGACGATCATTGCGCAAGAAGACGTAAAAACACGGATGTCGTTTGTGCAGAGCGTGCCTTACGTTGGCTTACGCGACGGCCCTTATCCGCCACAGGCGCTTCCGACAGTAACCTATTCAAACACAATGACGTTGCGCCAAGGCTCGCAGCGGCTGACATTGGTCCACTACGGACCTGCGCACACGGACGGAGACACAGTGATTTATATCGCGCCGGCGAACATCGCGGTGGTAGGCGACGTCTTCTCGAATCATTTCTACCCCATCATCGATCTGGCGTCTGGAGGATCAATCGATGGCATCATTCATTCCCTCGATCTGATTCTGGCGCAGACTGACGAGCAGACAAAGATCGTACCAGGCCACGGGCCAGTAGCCACCCGTCGAGATCTACAAAACTACCGTGACATGCTTTGGCAGGTTCGGCAGCGCATCATGGGACTGATCACGGCAGGGAAAACAATGGATGAGGCAGTGGCTTCAGCGCCGACTAAGGACTTCGATGCCACATGGGGCAGGGGTTATGTATCCCCGGATGTTTTTACAGAAATGGTATTCGGCAGCCTGACTAACGTCACCAGTGCAAGCAGGTAGTCACATCGCGAAGGAGCTTCGGCGTGTCCGGGTGCGGCCTCTTTGGCCCCGGACCCCTGCCAGAACTGTCTCTCCAATTTCCGTGCCGACGAGCGCCACGCCCCGTTCTGGAGCATCCACCGGTACTCCGATGTGTCGCGCATGCCGGCTCCTTCCTCTTATGATCCTGCCTCTTATGAGCCTGCCGGGACGTAAACGCTAGTTGCCGTCACCAGCTCCGCGTTCGGCACTTCGGTTCGGAGTTTGATCCGCTGGATTCCACCCTTCTTCTCTGGCTTAGCAAGAAACGTTAACAAGTATTGATGATTGAGACGATGTGTCAGGTCGTCCAGGTACGGAACGAACGAAACCGCGGGTCCGAAACCAAGATAATAGGATTCCCCTCCAGTCTCGTCGGAGAACTGGGATAAGTAATTCTGTCCCCAGTTGATGCGCCAAAAACTGTGACCGTAATGGCCAACTCCAGGTGAATAGATGAATACATCGTGATGCCGGCACGCTGAGCCTGTTCAATCGCAGTGTCCACATAGGGAACGGACGGACCGCTTCCATAATACCGGTCAAGACCGTCGGAAATCATCAGGATCTCACGACGAACCGAAGTTTCAGGCCACCGTTCGATCAGGTCGCTCACGAAGAAGTAGGGACTGGCGGACGCACCTGGATCCCCAAGCGGTAACCGCAGAGACTTGGCGGCTTGCGGATGGTCGGTGGTCGGGTTCTGCACGACCTGTACGGTGCCATCTCGCATATAACCAATGCCGATGGCAGTCGTTGGTGGCTGCGAACTGACGAATTGCCGCAGGTCCTCCAGCTGCGAATCTAGGCTGGTGTTGGAAGCATCATCGATCAGGAGAAAAAGGTCGATCCATGGTTCCCCTGCAAGGGGAGCCACTCGGTGACCTGGTCGCGATCATGGCCCTGATACACCAGGACATCCTCGCGATTGATGACCGCTATGTTGCTGCCGTGATGAGCTTCCACCGTGACCACGATGCGTACCGGAGTTCCCGACGACGGGACCTGCGGGCCTACGAGCGGGATATCGCTGATCGTGGGCACAGCCATGGCGAGAATTACTTCAAGAGCGAAATAGCGTTTTGTCATCGAATCTTCATGACGAGTCTGCCGATTCGGTATGTCACAGCCGCGAGTGCATCCGGAGTTCCGAATTGCTTTAAAGGCCTCACTTGCCTTTCCGTGAATGAGTTGCACAGATTTCGTTTGGCTGGGCAGGGTAACCGTAGCGCTCCGGGGTCGACATATCGACACCGGCGGTGAAAATGTCGATTTGGGAACAGTTGAGCCGAATGTGCAGTCTCCGGTGTGGCCGAGGCTCAGCGCTCAGGAATCGCGGGTTGTTCCTCGAAGCAGGACTCCATGTTCTTGAGGTCTACCGCGACGCGGGACCGCGAGCCTTCCGGGCAGCCCTGAGACATCGGACAGGCTGCGAAATTGGCTTTCCTAGCTCACGGGCTGCCCGCAAGGGCCGATACCGATCTCGCAGGAATTCGCGGGCGGTGTTAGACAACGAAACCAAGTGCACGAAGGAAAAACGGCGCCGTTTCTCCGATCATCATGATATGAATGACTGGACTTGAATATCGCGTTAAGCGTGGCGTCATGGTTTTTCTTAAGGAAGGTCGCGTATGCGCTCCAACGTCGAACTCGGAACAATCTCCGGCATAGAGATCGGGCTCCATTACAGCTGGTTCATTATCGCTGCCCTGATCGCGTTCTCCCTCAGCGAACACTTTCGTCAGGTAAACCCGAGTTGGGGCCCGGGCCTGATCTGGATCGCTGCGCTGGTCACGGCAGCCCTGTTCTTCGTCACCCTATTGTTGCATGAACTCGCCCATTCACTAGTGGCCCAAGCCCGCGGGTTGAAAGTCAGTGCGATCACCCTGTTCGCACTCGGCGGCGTTTCCCAAATCCAGGACGACGCGACCGACGCGAAAACAGAACTCTTGGTCGCGATCGCCGGGCCGATCGCCAGCCTGATTATCGGTTTTGGCTGTCTCGGCATCGCGCTCGGCCTGGGCTGGCAAAGTTCCACCGAAGCGCAGACTGCGGTAACTGGGGTCCTGGTCTGGTTGGGGTATATCAACATCGCCCTCGCCGTCTTTAACATGATTCCCGGCTTTCCGCTCGATGGTGGCCGGGTGCTGCGCGCGATCGTATGGGCGATTACCAAAAACGCCGACCGCTCCACCCGCATCGCCGCGCGCGTCGGGCAATTCGTCGCGTTTCTCTTCATTCTCGATGGGATATGGCAATTTTTTTCCGGCGCCGGCTTTGGCGGCCTGTGGATCGCATTCATTGGCTGGTTTCTGATGGACGCGGCCAAGGCCAGCTACGCCGACGTGGAGATTGCGGTTGCGCTTCGTGGCGTGCGAGTCTCCGAGGTGATGTCGCGTGATTGCGCCATCGTAAGCCCGGAAATGAGTTTGCAGGAGTTTGTTAATACCTACCTTCTGAGGGCCGGCGAGCGGTGTTTCGCTGTGGAGGACCAGGGTCACTTCGTGGGCCTCATTACCCCCCGCGATGTGGGCGGCATACCGCGCGACGGTTGGGACAAGACCACCGTGCGCGAAGCCATGCGTCCGCTGCAGGAGTTGCACGTCATCACTCCCGACACGCCAGTTCTGGATGCGCTAAAACTCGTGACCAGCAAGGATGTCAACCAGTTGCCGGTGGTCGCGAATGGTATTTTGCAAGGGGTCGTCTCCCGTTCTCAGCTGGTGCAGTTATTGCAGGTTCGTTCGGAGCTGCACCTGCCGGCCGCGTATCATCCGCCACTACATCGCGACAACGAGGCGAGAAACGATCATGACACGACGCCTCGTGAAGGTGGTGGAAGCGTACACGGCGTTAGTTCAGGGAGAATCTAGAATGCGGCGCGAACAGGGTCCAAGCGCCTGGAGCAATTTGTGAGCAGCACTCGAGAACAGCGAGGTGCATCAGGGCAGAAATCATCGACTTGGCTGGCCAGCACAAGTCCAAGCGCGCAGCGCCGGCGTCACGGTTCTTTGAAAACGCGTGCCGCTGGCAGGCCTTATTTTTATTGCGTGTAGGACCAATCGCGTTGCCCGCAGTTGGAACACGGCGCGCTCACTGAAAGCCTAGGCTAGATGTCCCAGATGCACTTCCCGTGCTGAAAGAATGAGATCATCCCGTCTTCGCTAATCTTGAGGACGCTTCCGAATCGCGAAGCGGAGATGGCGGCCGTAGTACGGCCGCCTTCAATGTTTTCCGGATGCAGGTCCGCCAAGTCCGGGTGGCGGAGAATAGCGCCGAATGCCAGGAGATTGGAATCGCGGTCCAGCACAATTCCACCATCGATCCGGGCTACGGTTTCCAGAACTACGCTTGGGACATCGAGCACTCGCTTCTGGTGCAACAAGTAGTGGAGCTGGTCCTTCGTACCCGCGACCGGATGTTCGCCATGATCGGGCAAGGGGGAAAGTAGATCGTTCCTCGACACTAGCTTCCGGGCGGTGCCTGGATCGTCGAGAACAACCAACAGGCCGCCACGGCGGTCTTCCGCCAGGTTGAGGGCCGAACCAAACAACCGCTCCGCAAGTTCGACATTCCCAAGGGCCTCGGTCCAGAGGGCATATTTGCGCTCGGCGTCGGTGAGCCTCCATCGACCATCCCAGAAATGAAAAACCTGCACCCCGTTGGCAAAAATCTTCATTTCCCCGTTGGGCGTGAGAATCATGCAAACATGTCCTCCGCACAGCGTAGCCCGGCTATGGGTTTGATATCGCGCCGGACTGGGCACGGGAAGTTTGGTGCCTGAATAAGGCTGCGCCCACTGTTCAACGTCCACGATCTCCACGAGGAACCCATTCCCATCGACCAGAGCGAGGGTCTGCAGCCCATCACAGAGCCGGTAGAAGCTCCGGATAGAGGTCAAGGCCGGAGAATAACGCAAGGCACCCGAGGGAGTAACCGGCAGTTCGTGGCAAGGATCTGGATCCTTGCCGAAGAGCAGCGCTCCCGTCGAGATGCGCCGGTTTTCGTAGGTGCTGAGGGAACTAGTGCGAAGGACCTCAATGGCATCCTCTACTCGATCCGGTCCTTTCCACACTTTCTGCGCGTACGGAGTGCCGTCGATGTAGGCGGAAACATATCGGTCCTCGGGCAGACCGCGAAAGAGTTCGAATCGCTGTTCAACCCGGGTAGCATCAACGATCATCCGGTAGCGGGAGTCCAAAACCGCGTCGACGCCCGTTAGCAGTTTCAACTCCGCGTCAGAGAAAGGTTCATTCCGCGTGAGCGAATACCTGGACCCGAGCCAATTCAGGACCAGTGATGTCCCGCCAGAAGTCCGCGCGATCCGATGTTCACCTGGATCCGGGTCAGGCCCAAGCCAATCGAACTTTGCGGAGGGAAAGAAATAGCTGATCCCGCCTTCAACCAACTTTCCATACAGTCCGTCGATGAACGGAGCCGTCTGTGTCTGTTCGGGCATCGTGTCCTACAGTCTGTTGCTGACAAGAGTCTTCTGGTAGAGATGATGGCAGGGCCGGGAAGGGCTCATGAATGAGCAAAGGTTTGGGTGTCTTACACAAGTGCAGCTGCCCTCTTCGGTTTCAACCTGGAGCAGGCGCCGTGCTCGAGTCAATCCTCACACTCGAACTGCCGGAGCAGGTATTTCAACGCGAGCGCCATGCCGGTGAGGAAGCACACGGCGCCAGCAATCGGGAAGACGTCCGGTTAGTCCGCCACCTCGCTGCGTGCCGCACTGTTTCAAGAACTGCTCAGATCTTCCGGCGCGCGTGCTGATATTGTTCACGCCGGATGACATCGAAGGGTTTTTCGACTACGGCAGGTCGCTTGCGGACGACAGCGCGCCGTCGGACGAGATGCTGATCGAAGAGATCGCCGCGTTAGGCCCGGTCTATGGAATCGAGCTGCTCGGACCGTCACCGCTGCCATGATCGGGCGGATGTTTTAATAGACCCAATCCCCTGGTGGCGCAGGGCGAAGTCGCGGCGTCGAAGAATACACGCGAGATTACGCGCGCTTCTGCCAGCAACGCTGCAATCGCCGCCGTTGCCCTCGAACCGTTCGACACCGATCCCAAATTACAAAAAGACTTCGGCGACCGCACTTCTGCCAAACTCGTCGGGCTTTCTCTATTCAGAATTTCTGCAATAGTCGGGCTAAATCGCGTTCTTAGAAGTCAAGTCTCTCGGTTTGACTCAATAGCTTTTGTTTCTAAAGGGGTCTCAAAGTGTGGAATTGTCTGCGGCCTCCGATGAAGGGCGGCGATTTGCCTGCTCCATTCATCGTGAAATCTTTTATAACGGCTGGCGCAATACTCTTGTTCGTGTTTCTGGCGACGCCCGCGGACGCCGAGAGGGGTCAATCGTCGTATAAGCAGGGCCGAGACCTGGAGGCCCGTCAGAATTACGAGGCTGCCTATGAGGCCTACCAGGGAGCTTATGATGCGAACCCGCGGAACACGCAATATCGCGCGGCACTCACGAGAATCCGATTCTTGGCCGCCGCCTCAAAAGTGCACCGTGCCACACTGCTGCAGCAAGCGGGAAAGCTCGCAGAGGCTGTGACACTGTTTGAACAGGCCGTGAAGATTGACCCGTCTAGTCCCATCGCCTCGCAGCAAGTGATAAACACTCGCAACATGATTCAACAGGCGCGTGGGGATCATGTCGCCAGAGCGGCTCAGTCCGAACCAGGACTCAGCCCTGACATTTTGGATGCCTGAGGCCCTGTGAAGCTCAGCGGCATTTCCAGTCTTCCCGTCACGTTGAAATTGTCGGAAGACACTAGAGTCGTCTATCAAACCATTGGGAAGCTGGCAGGCCTCAACGTGCTCTTTGACCCGGACTACACTTCGCGGCCACTCAATATCGAACTGAAGGGAGTCACGTTGCAAGAGGCGCTTGATCTCGTGGCAGTCGAATCAAAGACGTTCTGGAAACCGATGACCGGCAATACCGTCTTCGTGGCGGCAGACAATCCTGCGAAACGGAAGGAACTGGAGGAAAATGTCATCAAGATTTTTTATCTCTCAAACCTCACAGCCCCCGCCGAACTCCAGGATCTGGCGAACACACTGCGTACCATCCTCGAGGTGAATCGCGTTCAGCAAGTTGCTTCTCAGCAGGCCATAGTGATATTCGGCGCCAGGATCTGGATGAATTCAATGGCAGGACTCTCGATGTCGGAACGGCAAATTCCATTCATCTGCGGCACGTGCCAGGGGCAGTTGCGGACCGGGAATCTGGCAAAGCATCTGAGGCCATGTCGCAGCCAAGTCCCCCGGTGAAGGAAATGTCGCTCTGGAACTTGATCCCACCGCAATCTCTGTGGCCAAGGGAGAAACCTTCACTCTCAGCGTAGTGTTATCCGGCGCGCAGAATGTGCATTCTGTTCCTTTGCAAGTGACCTATGACAAACAGGGTCTACAACTCCTGAATATTTCAAACGGCAATTTTCTGTCTCAGGGAGAACAAGTCGTTGCTTTGGTCCATCGGGAAGACCCTTCTAACGGGGGGTCGAGATTACTGCATCCGCCCCCGTGAGTCGGAAGTAGTATCGGGTCACGGCGTCGTAACGACTCTGACCTTCCTGGCGAACACCACCGGCCGCTTCCCTGTGAAAATCACCAGGGCCGCTGTCGTTCAACCCGACCAGCAGCTGACCGCGGCGTCCGGTTCCGAGATCACTGTATCAGTGCAGTGATCGCATTGAGCAAGTAAAACAGCTGCCTGGCGCAGCAACCTACTGCGCTATATCGGGAGGCGCATTTTCTTGAGAAGTTCCGTGTATCTCGGGTCGTGACGGAGATTGTTCAACAGCGGATCGATCTTGATATCGGGAAGCCCGGTGTCTCGCTGTTTGTAGGCGCGCTCCAGCCATTCGAACGATTTGCCCGACTCGCCACGATACGCGTACACCTGAGCGATCTGATAGGCGGAATCAGTGTCATGCTTTGCAATAAGCTCGGCCAGAGAAGCATTCGAATCCTGTCCACGGCCGAGCGCGTGATACACCAGTGCCAGGTCCGTGAGCCTCTCCCAGTCGTTTGGTTCCTTCTCAATTTCCGCGAGCGCCTGCTGCGGCCGTTCTTTTGCGACGAGAATCTTACCCAGATTGGCATGGGCAAAGGCAGCCTGAGGGTTCAGGTCCAGAGCCTTTTGTAGCGCGAGCTGCGCTTCATCGTATCGGCCGGCCATGTACAGCAGGTACCCCAGGCCCAAATGAGAATTGGCTCGAAGAGGGTCGAGCGCAACGTCGTGTTCATAAAGCTTGACTGCCGGGTCGAGATTGCCCAGTGCCCTGGCTAGATACGAACGAATGCGGAAAACTTCGGCGCTACCCGGCTCTAAGGCAGCTGCTTTCGTAAGGCAGGTGTCGGCGGTGTCCCAATCCCAGTCGTGATAGATCTGCGTCCTGGCTAGCGCCAGATAGGCTGAGGCCGAGGTGGGGTCGAGCGCAATCGCCCGCTCGGCGTCGTCGCGCGACTTTCGAAAACCTTCTGTAACGTCGGTCAGGCCGACCTCGGCCATCATATTCTGCACAGACGCTCGCAAAGCCCAGGCTGATGCATATCTCTCATCAAGCTTGAGAGCCGTGTCGATATAGGCGAGTGCCTTGCCAACGTCTTCCTTGCCCGTGCCACGCCCCAGGAAGTATTCCGCCTGGAGGTAGGCCTGATAGGCCTCAGGATTGACACTGCGCAAGGTTGACGCAACAACGGGCAGGCCGTTGCCGCCCAACAGCTTCAGTCGCAACGCCTCGGTCGCGGCCATGGCGATTTCATCTTCCACGGCGAAGATGTCCTTGATCTCCCGATCATAGGTCTGCGACCACATCTGAAAGCCATCGTCCGCCTTGGTCAGTTCCGCGGTGATGCGTACATGATTGCCCTCGCGGCGCACACTGCCCTCGAGAATATTGGCCACGCCGAGTTTCCGTCCCACGTCGCGCAGGTCTTCGTTCTGGCCCCTGAACTGAAAGGCCGACGACCGGCCGACGACCTTTAGGCCTGATACTTTGGCGAGGTCATTGATCAATTGTTCGGCGAGTCCATCTGAAAAATACTCCTGGTCCTTGGCCGGACTCATGTCCGCAAAGGGCAGCACGGCAAGGGAATTGTTGGTTAACCTGGGAACATTCGCCCCGTTTGGTGCAGCCCGGAAGTACGCACCTATTCCCGCTGCAGCACCTAACACCAACAGAAGTATGACGGCAAGCCTCCACAGCAGGCGCTTGCCAGAAGAACTCTCCTGCTCTAAAGATGTCGCCTCGGCTTCAACCGCCCCTTCGGGCGCCCGCTCTTCTGTTGGAAGTGAGGTGGGCGAGTCTGTCGGCTCGGCCGCGCTTTCATCGATGACAGAAGCGACGAACCGGTATCCCCGTTTGGGCAGCGTTTCAATGAATTCCGGATTGTCGGGCCGGTCACCCAGAGTCTTCCGGAGTTCCTGAATGTACTTTCTGAGGACCTCTGGGTTGACATAAGTCTCTGACCACAACGCCTCGAGAATTTCGTCCTGCGTCACAACCCGCCCCGCGTGCTCGACCAGGTACGCCAGCACGTCAAAGCCTTTGGGAGCTACTGGCACACGATCTCCATTGCGCCACAGGCTGTGGTTCGCCGTATCCAGACGGAACTCCCTGAATGACTTCACGACAACGACCCTGCTCACCCCTTATAACCCGTAAACTAGCTGTTATCTGTCGGTTGCGGCGTCGTCACACTTGTGAACCCGCGCTTCACAAAAATTCAACACGAACCCCACCGAGACTTCACACCTTGAAATCGCTCCCTTTCATATTCTCGTGACACGGTGCGCGCAGCCTTCTCATTTCGGCTCTCACCTGAGACAACTTGGGGCGAGGCCATAACGAGGACGGCGCCTCTCAGTTTGATATTGGCGACGGCACCGCAGGTTTCGGCAGGCGTACTCGCCAGAAACGAAGCAAGACTCACCGGCCAGGACATTGTGAAGTTAATTGCTAGCCGACTCTCCGACAGCGTGAAGCTGACTGGAGTCGAAACCCCGATAAGGCATTCGATGTTCCCCGGGGTGGGTCGCTTCACAATTTTGTGGGTTTGGCGCGTTTGGCAGTCACGGAGAGATTTCTGATGCTGTTTTTCCGATCAGAAGGTGCAATCAACCACAAAACCAAAAGGAGGAGTCACAATGAGGGTAGGTCGACATGTCACATCGGTAGTAACGGTCATGGTGTTCGCCGCGATCGTCATTGCCGGAATGTTAATTAAGTCTCCACCCGTACAGGCGCAGAGTGATCGGAATGATCAGGAATCGAGAATTGAGCGCGGTTTCGACATTGCGCCAGTCCCGCTGAATCTCGAGGGAAAAAATCGAGCATTGGTGGGATTGGGCAGCTATCTGGTCAATGCTGTGGCGGTCTGCAACGATTGCCACGATGCCGGCCCCCAAACCCAGTTTGCGCCCGGCGGAAACCCCTTCTTCGGCCAGTCGACCAAGATCAATTCGGCAAGCTACCTGGGCGGTGGCCAAGATTTCGGTCCTTTGCTTCCTACGCCCGGATCTCCACACCTTGTCTCCCGCAACTTGACCCCGGACAAAACCGGGCTTCCCGAAGGGGGCCGACCATTCTCAGAGTTTCTCCAGATCCTCAGGACGGGGATTGATCTGGATCACCTGCATCCGCCGTGTTCCTCAACTGCAACCTCCAACTGCCTGCCGCCGCCGTTCGACGGCAATCTCCTGCAAATCATGCCTTGGCCTACCCACAAGAACATGACTGAGCATGACATCCGAGCTATCTACGAATATCTAAGCGCAATCCCCTGCATTGAAGGACCACCGCCTCCCAGCGTGCTGCACAATGATTGTCAGTGAAGCTCTGCGCCAAACGCTCGAAAGATCTCCCCCAGTGGCTCCCCAGCCCCTGGGGAGATTTCTCCCCGGCAGGGAAATAACCGCAACCCACAATGGTTTCGAGAAACTCGCGTGATCACACAATTTCTTGTCAAGATGTTCCAAACCTTGCCGTGCGTGCTCGCCGTAAAAGAGAAAAGCTCATTTCTCGCGACCACTCGAAGTGCAGCGCGAATCAAAACTTGAGGTTTGTGCAGAAATGCAGGACACGACTTTATCCTGCTACATCGATGGGCTGTTTGGCTACGCGATGGTTCTCACCCGCAATCCGGTGGAGGCAGCCGATCTTGTTCAGGAGACCTACGTTCGCGCTCTCAAGGCAAAGGAGAGCTTGCGGCCCAGCAGTAACGTGAAGAGCTGGCTGTTCACCATTCTACGAAATATCTGGCTCAATCAGCTTCGCCATGAGCGCACTGCGCCTCAAATTGTAGAGCTCGAGGCGGACGAAAGCATTGCGAACAAGCTGACTGAAACAGCCAAAGACCCCCATGGGCAGTATGTAAGCAAGATGGAGCAGGAAAAAGTGCGTAACGCCATCCAGCAGCTTCCGGCGGAATTCCGCGAAATCATTCTCTTGCGCGAGTATGAAGAGCTTTCCTATCAGGAGATCGCAACCGTGTTGGACTGCCCGGCAGGGACGGTGATGTCCCGCCTGGCCAGAGCGCGCTCCAAGCTTCGGGTGTTGCTCTCAGTGAATGACCAATCGTTCCAACGAAACAAAAATCGAAAAGCGAAGGGACGTTCCTAAGGAAAGATTGTGCGCGGGCCAGCCGTTTTAAGGAGTGACCGTGTGCTTCAGCAAACAAAGGAATGCCCTGCCCAGGGGAATATTTTTCGAGCCTGGGTGTTCTAACTGTGAGTCTTACCCTATCGGTACACGGAATGCTACCGAATGAACTCCTGCGATCACGCGGTTGAGGTCCTGCGCTATCTGGACAACGAACTCGGCGGCCGGGACTTGGAAACGTTTCGCGCACACCTGCAGAGCTGCCCGATTTGCAAGGTGCGAGTTGAGGAAGAGCGAGCATTCTCCAGCGTGTTGCACCGATCTCGTCCGCTGTACCGGGCGCCCGAAGAGCTTCGACGCCAGGTGTCCGAGATCCTCCAGCAGCGTCCTGCGGCGAGCGGAGCACCGGAAATCTACGAGCGGCTGCCAAGAATTCTGAGGCAGCCACTTCGGAATCATTGGCTTCATCTTCCAAGCCGGAGCCTATGGGTGACCACGCTCGTGGTAGGCTTCCTGGGTCTTCTTTTTGCTCCTGGCGCGGTGCGGCGGGTGCGGGCTGCGAGCTATGTGGAGACTGCGATAGCGGCCCATCGCAGCTATCTCGAAGGCAGCCTTGCCCCCGAAATTCAGTCGGATTCTCCAGCCTCCGTTACCGCATGGTTCGCGGGTAAAGTTCCGTTTGACTTCCAGCTGCCAGCCGCCCGCGATGGCAATCCTGTCTACCGGCTTGCCGGCGCCAGGCTGGTCAACTACAGAGGGCACGATGCGGCGTTGGTCATCTACGAAACCCAAAGAGAAAAGATCAGTCTCTTGGTGGCGCCAAGCAAGTTTGCCCCAGTAGCCGGTGGAGATGAGGTCAGTTTCGGCAATCTCGTGTTTCACTATTTCAGCCGGGACCAGTTCAAAGTGATCACTTGGAGCAATCATGGTCTTTCCTACGCCCTTGTGTCCTCACAATCAGCTTCGGCGCGAGAGTCCTGTCTCGTCTGCCATCAGAACTTGGCGGACAGCGATGTGTTTCGGACGCGGCCGTGGCGACGCGCCCCTCGAACGGATTTCTGAATCGCTCTCGCGAATGTTCTCAATTTCGCCGCGGCATGCGAGCAAACCGACAATTTGACTCGGCTAGTGATTTGGCGAACAGCAGGGTCGTCTGTCTTTCGCCTATTGCTCTTTGGAATAAGGGGGCGCTGATCGTGTCTTTACGTATGAGTCCGGAAATAGCGGCTGCAAATTCCAAGACACAGGGGAGAGTTCATGATGGAGGCAGGCAACTTGAAATACGTGCTGAAAATCAAGCAGATGCAAAGGAGAGCACCCATGGACGTGAATACCAACTTCAGATTACGCACGTCCCAGAGCGTCCGCGTGTCGAATGATCTCCGGGAACAGTCCGCGTTATTCAAGGATCGGTTTTCACGATGCCATGAAATGCTCTGCTTCCTGGCTTGCCGCGTGCTCGGCAGTCCTGAGCAAGTGCATGATGCAGTGGAGAACTGCAAGATCACGGCCTCTCGGAATCCCCCCACTTTCGAATACGAAGGAGCTTTTCGTAGCTGGCTGGTAAGAATTCTTATCGACGAAGCCTTAGCGATTGTCCGCCAGAGAAAAAGCGACATGACCAAGGTCGGAACAAGTCTGAACCCGTGCAACCGTTAAAGCCAGAGATCAACAAGCAAAATCCTGTCGCGTCGATCTCGATGCCTCGAATGACTTTGCTGAGCAGCGGGTGAGCAGTTTCCAAAGTGGGTACTTCTCGACCTTGTCCCTCCTCTCACATTGAAACGTTCACGCCCGAGTGAATGATGTCATCGCTTGCATTTCGCGATTTGTCGAATTCAGGTCCGGACAGCCTACCCTTGTGCAAAACCGCCATCGACAAATAAGTCCGTCCCGGCGACGTAGCGGATGCAGCATGGCGGCGCTCGCCGCTGAGATTCGACAGGAGTCACCAGTGAAAGGCACGTTCACCGTGCATGTAAGGGCCATCATCGAAGAGATGGTTTCCAAGTTTTCCCGGGGATCGAAACGTTCCGGACGAGGGCAGGCGTTTCGTATGCGCTGCACCGTGGTGGGGCGCGCTGATACTGGCCCGGGCCGTGGACGAAGAGGCATTCTCGAACCAGATACTGAGAGAAGCGCGACTGGGACTGGCGCGAGGATTGACATTTCCTCTTCGCGCTGAGATGCCCAGGAAGAGTTAGAAAGAATGCTTATTGTGGACTACAATCCGTGACGCCACCCGCCGTTCAGTTCATGTGACTTCGAACAAGTCGCCCGGTACGATGTACGGAGATATCAATGATTCAACGCTTCCTCGCTGTAGCCCTTTTTGCTTTGGCAACAGTTTCAAGCCAGGCCCAGCCTTCCTTGCCGTCCAGCTTTGCGGCAAAAACCATCCCCAGTCCGGCAGGGGCAGACATTTTTGTGCGTTCGGGAGGAAGCGGGCCGGTAGTGGTACTCATTCATGGGTACGCGGAAAACAGCGATTCGTGGGCTCCTCTGGCCGCAGATCTCATGAAAGATCATACGGTCGTGGTGCCGGACCTCCGCGGCATTGGACGCTCCTCCAGGCCTGGCGACGGCTACGACAAAAAGACTCAGGCCAAGGATATTCGTGCCGTTGTGACTTCGTTGGGATACGACAAGACATTTGTTGTTGCCCACGACATCGGCAATATGGTCGCATACGCCTACGCAGCGACTTACCCCGACAAGGTTGAGCGGTTGGTTGTTATGGATGCGCCGATCCCCGGTATTGATCCCTGGAGCGAGATTCTCAAAAATCCCGGAGTGTGGCACTTCAACTTCCATGGACCTGAAGCGGAACGGCTGGTGGCAGGCCGGGAGCGTATCTATTTTGACAGGATATGGAACGACTTTACCGGCGATCCGGGTGAGCCTGACGAGGCCACCCGAAATTTCTTTGCTGCTACTTACGCGCAACCGAGTGGAATGCGGGCTGGGTTCGCGCAGTTTGCCGCGTTCTCCCAGGATGCGAAGGACAACCAGGTCTTCGAACAAACGAAGCTGACGATGCCTGTGATGGCAGTGGGTGGAGAGAAATCCTTCGGCCCCCTCCAGGCAGTGATCATGCGTCATGTAGCGATCAATGTGCAGGAGGAAGTCGTCGCAGGTTCAGGACATTGGCTGATGGAAGAACGACCGGCTTACACAGTTGCGCTGATTCGTAAATTTCTGGATGGTCCGCCGGTTGATCATCGCGTTTCAGGCGGCGCGAAGGACGACTCAAACGAGAAACGCTTTACTCCTGCGGAGTATAAGTTCCCGCAAGTGGGCAATCCGGGTACGGGAAGCTCCGGCATCGGCGGTATCGAGACCGTTGCTCTGAAGGGCAATCCAGACCAAGCAGGTGTATACACGATCATGCTTCGGGTGCCAGCACATACACGCATCGCTGCGCACTCCCACCGCGATGACAGGGTTGCAACAGTAATCTCTGGCACATGGCGTATCGGGTACGGCGATAAGTTTGACCAGACCAAGCTCAAGGCCCTGCCACCAGGCAGTTTCTACACAGAACCGCCCTCTCGGAACCACTTCGCAGAGACCGGTGATGAAGCTGTTGTCGTTCAGATCACGGGTTTCGGGCCATCTTCGACCGAGTACGTGGATGCCACCCAAGACCCTCGTAGTCGGTCCGTGCGAACCGAGTAGCCGGGAGCGCTGCAAATCGCACAAACCATCAGGAATAATACGAGCTAATGAAAGCGAGCAGAGGCTTTTCCAAGGATGTATTAGCCACTCTCCAGCAGGGCAAGGGTCTGCGCATTCGGGCAGGCACTGGTGCGCATCGCTTCATCGGCATCTGGTGTGTGATCGTACGGGACCGCGTCTTTGTTCGATCGTGGAGCGTGCAGCCGAACGGTTGGTACCGAGCATTTCTGAAGGAGCCCCGTGGGTCGATCCAAACGGCCGATGGTGAAATCGCGATCCGCGCCGTCCGCATACAAAGCGAAGCCCTTAGAGATGCTATTGATCATGCATACCTGGATACATACAATACGCCGGGAGCGCTCAAGTATGCGAAGGACCTGTCACGAGCGAAATCCAGAGCTACCACGATTGAACTGGTGCCGTTCTCGCCGATTCCTTAGTCAGACAACGTCCGCGGACAGCGTTCGATATCAATCGGTGCGTCTCGTTGTTGCCCTGTCACGGGCATTTACGGTAAGTTCTCGGATCTGACGGGACGCGTTAGAAACAGTAAGAAACTTTTGGCAATAGCGGCGTTGTGGTTCAGCTGATCAGAACGCCTGTCCCGCAGGACGCGCGGGTTCGAGTTCCTCCGCTACCGCCATTGTTTGAAAACTCGCGCCGGTCGCGATCACAAGGTGGGTCTTCCGCTTACTTTCAGCTTCTCCGTGATGCCGCCGTAATCGACAAGTTGCTAGCTCTACAATCGTTGAATGGACCACCATACGGTCGCGGCCGTCAGCATTACGGGTACGAGCCTTGATGTTTTGGGTAGTCTCTATCTTGCCTCTGACCTGTTGGGTGGATAACACCGTCCATTGCGACTGCTCACTCGCGCGGTAACCTACTCCGTTGTCTTCGGCATCGGCTACGGCGTCGGCCTTGGTCTCTCGTTCGGCTTGGCTTCCGGCATTGCGACTGGTCTCACCTTATCAATTGAACTCAATCGAGCGGCTCGTGGTCTAGATCATTATTCCTTGCCTTGGGAAGGGCTGTTTTCTACGATCCGCGGATTCGCTTTCGGAGCGGGACTGTACAGGACCCTGGGTTTTGAATTCGCAACCGCCTTTGCCATTCTCATCACGGTCGGTCAAGTATTCGCCTACTCCCGCGGCATGCGTCCCGCCATCGAATATGCGGCGTCTCGCCGTCCGCGCCTTACACGACGTCAACTTTGGGGGACTGTCGTCCGTCTGTCGGCTACATTGCCACCGCTCTCATTGCAGCGCCTTTATCCATCACGTGGACCAGGCCTGGTTTTTTGCGCTGCGCATCGGGCTTGTGACCGCAATCGTCACCGGCGTCGGGGCGGCCCTCAATCCTTACATCGAATACTACGCTGACAACCTTCCGGAGCGATGGCTTGGGGCATTTGGCATCGGACTGATCCTTTGCGGCTTTGCTCTGCAGTCTCTCCAGTACTGGCTGGCGCTATTTGATGTGCGGCTGAGTTAAGCAGCTGGCTCCCAACGTTTACGGGTCGGCGATGTGTACCAGGAGAGGCTTTCAGGCTGGCCCGTTATCCGGGCGCATCCGCTTAGATGGGTTCGGAGGCATCCAGCCTGTGATGTGGGTACGTCGCTTTGCGCCGCAATGGCGGCAGTAATGATCAGCAAGGCGAAGACGGTGACGGTCAGCTTCGGGTTCCAATGCTCGATAAAACGAGGCCGAAGATCAGCCAGCATGCTGCCGCTGTGAGGCTCAGTGATATATGGCCTGCCACTGGCTCATCACGTTGAGAGCCTGCCGGGCCACTCGGGATCGGATCCACGTTTGCCGCGCGCATATGGCGAGACGACATCGACGAGGAAATGTAACGAACCGGCTGGCGTCAAGCAGTCGACAGCCGAGAACACCAGGCGCAAACAAGAGCATTCCGCTCAGCCGAAAGGAATCAGCCGACGTTCTGTTCGAATCGTCGCTTACGTGAACAGAGCGACAACTCCTGCGGCAAACAAAGCGATCGCCCACAGAAGATCGAAGTTGAACCAGGCGTGTTTCAGGAAGCTCAGCCCGAACTCATCGTAGGTTTCATAGACGACCATCGCGACTGCCCCAGCCACTCCCAGCAAACTCGCAGTGTGAACGACCACAGCCCCGATTGCGAACCAGTGTGAACTCGGCAAAGGGTGTAAGGGCATCGCCATGTCATGAGCGGCCGCCTGTCCGGGATGTGCCAGCAGAATCGGCATCAGCATCAATCCGGCGCCATGGGAGCAAGCCATCATAAAGGACCACAAAGAGAGGTCCCGGAAGCCGACTCGCATTCCTCCGCCCTGTGGATGCCGGGAGCGGAACAACCGATACGCTGCCATCGCGAACAGCGAAAAGGCAACCGCGATCTTCACAGCGCGAATAGGCAGGACTGTCTGCACGAATTGCACAACAGCAACAGCGATTGCAATCGCGACCGCATGACCCAGAGCAATCGGCACCAATGACCAGGCAACCGCGGCTCGACTCCGCTCCTGCAACCCGCGAGCAACCGCGAACAACCATCCCATGCCGGGGTTCAGCCCGTGATAGGCGCCCAACACAATGAGTGGAACCCAAGGCCATGAGCCGCTCATGGATAGCAATAGAAGTCCGAAGACGCATCGCCACCCTGGAGCCGGACCTGGTGACTCCGCAAGTCCCCGAACTCCACGAAGAACTTGGGATCCGCTTGAATGCCGCCGGTTGGCCCGACGTCAAGTTTGACCATCCATCCGTCGATTCCGTCAGGGTAAAACTGCCTGTCCCACGCCGCGTAAAGCGAGTTCGTGAAGTACACACGACGTCCGTCGCGACTGACTTCCACCATCTGCGGACCGCCGTTCAGCGGCTGTTTCGGCTTTCTGGGGTGCGCACTTCGCCGGACAATGCCGCCCAGGTGGACAGAACCGGTCTGTTTGGGGTGGAACGGGTCAGAAACGTCATACTGTCGAATTTCTCCCGTGCCCCAGCAGCATGCGTACAAGTACCGATCATCCACCGACAGATTGATGTCGGTGAGCAGAGGTGGAACGGCCTTGAATCCTTTCAGGAGTGGGGGGAGTTGATCCGGCTCGGCCGGCTCGGCGGGAATCTCAATGACTTTCTTGATCTCCCACCGCTCGTTCACGCGATGCCATAACCAGATGGAACTCGACAGATCTTTGAGCGAGACGACGACGCCCACGAAGCCCCATGCTTGGGTCGGATCGTGCGCCGGACGCAGTTCGAGCACCATCTGTTGCTCCGCACCCAGATCCAGCGACTGCACGTGGCGGCGTTTTCGGAGATCCCAGAAGTGGAGATTGTGCCCGTACTTGCCCGCGAGAAGCAGTTCCGGGTTTACACCGTTTTCCACCATGTTGGGCGTACCCCACTCGCTGGTGACCGCGGTGTCATATCCCAGATGCCAGGCAAAGTCGTACCCGAAATATTGCGGCCCGCGTTCGACTTCCCATCGGCCCAGAGGCTCAAAGGTGTAGTGGTCGAGCGCAAAGATTCCGCCCGGCCCCTCGCCGTTGGGCGAGCCCAGGGCGCTGACGTAGATGCCATCGGGTCCACAGTGGAGCGTGTGCGGTCGGCTATAGCCAGTCCGCGCTGCAAGGTCTTCCGGTTCGATCACTTTCACAATCTTCGGCTGACGCGGATCAGGCTTGGTGTCGAGGATGTGAATGCGCGACGAGCGAAGCCCAGGTACTACCAGGTACCGTCGTTCGACGTGCGGGTGCGGAGCATACGGACAAAGGGCCGAACTGCAGGCGTTCCATCCGAAGTGGTGCAATTCGTCCCCCGCGTTCGGCATCTCAACCTTGCCCACGATCTGGCCGTAGGAGCTCGACGAAGAATCCAAATCAACGACCACCAGCGCGTCATGGCCGGCACCGCCATTCGGATTCAGCGCCGCCACGTACGCGAGGTTCTCCTTTGGCGACTGGCTGGCTAGTCTCGGAGAAGGATAAAATGTTGGATCGGCCTTCCAGAGCATAAAAGTCTCCTTGCGCTTGGTTTGGGCTGTGATCATACTAAACCCTTCTGCCGAGGCCTGGAGTCGTGCTGATCGCCTTCGTCACCGTGTTGTTGAGGGTTTAGAGTGGTGGTAGACCAGTGTCTCAGAGGCGAGTCCGTCACAGAACAGCAGTGGGTTAGCCTTGGACCTGGAACTCGTAGTGTCGACGACCCAAATTGGCGACGCTCTTGTATCAGCAGGCGACAGAGTTTGCGCATCCCATCTGGGGTAAGGTACAGTTTCCAAAGTGGCCCCGAGAACAACAGCGTCGATACTTGTTCTGACCGCGTTTCTGGCAGGGATTTTGAGTCCGACTGGTATGTGCGCACTCATGTGCGCACGCCACCCTGGAGCGGAAAGTCAGCACCACTGCAGCCGCGCTTCAGACCCCATGCCTGGAACGGTCCACGATCACACAACCATGAATCACCCAGGTGTCGCCGCAGTGAGGTCTGTGATGATCTCGCAATTGTGTCCGTCAAATTGCGATACGGCTGAACGTCTCAACCTTTCGCGAACGGTCGCCCCTCAAGCGCCGGTGGCCCACGCGTGCCTTGTAGTCTCGGATACTACGACCAGGTTTCTGGTGCCCGATGCCGCGCTCGCATGGAGTTCGGGCGGCAGCCATGCCCCGCCGGCCGCATGCACCCGCTCTTTCAGCGTTCTTCGCATCTGAGTTCTCCCTTCTCCTTTAGCCCGGTATAGCCACGGTGACGCGTATCGGTTGCTTGGCGGTGGTCTTGGTTCGCTCCAATTCCATTGAGCCTTCTGAAGACAGTTGATCCGTTGACTCGTGAAGAGGAAAAAACCATGAAGAACAGACGTGATTTCCTTAGAAATGCTTTTGGTCTGGGTGCCGGCTGGGCAGCCTCGTCCCGCTTGCTTGCAACTCCCACGCAGGCGAAGGGAGAAAGCATGGACATGGCGCACATCGACCACGCGACCCGGCACGGTAGTGGCATCGTTTCCGTGGAAACGCCGGACGTGCCGCGACTCCCTTGGCGAATGGTCGACGGCGCTAAGGAGTTCCACTTGATCGCTGAGCCGGTAAAACAGGAACTGATTCCCGGCAAGGTCGTAAACCTATGGGGATACAACGGCAGCGCCCCGGGTCCGACGATTCAAGTGATTCAGGGCGACCGAGTGAGGATCATCCTGGACAACCATCTTCCGGAGCCCACGTCGATGCACTGGCATGGATTCGAAATCCCGGTCGAGGTGGATGGAGCACCAGGGAGCAGCCAAGATCCGATTCCGCCCGGTGGTCGTTTCGTATATGAGTTCACGCTACACCAGGCGGGGACCTTCTTCTATCACTCGCACATGGCGATGCAGGAAATGATCGGCATGATTGGGGCCTTCATAATGCATCCCAAAGAAAGCTACTCCCCTCCCGTAGACAAGGATTTCGCACTCATTCTTCAGGAATTCGCAGTGCTTCCCAACAATCCCAATCCAAACTCCATGAACATGGAGTTCAACTGGCTAACCCTCAACGGCAAGTCCGGGCCGGCGACTACTCCCCTGGTCGTTCGCCTGAACGATCGGGTTCGTCTGCGCTTCATCAACCTGGGAATGGACCACCATCCCATCCACCTGCATGGGCACACGTTTGTCGTCACCGGCACAGAGGCAGGCCGGCAACCCCGGTCGACTTGGGGTCCCGGAAATACTGTGTTGGTAGGAGTTGCGCAATCTCGGGATGTCGAGTTTGTAGCCAATAATCCCGGCGACTGGATGATCCACTGCCACCTGCCGCACCACATGATGAACCAGATGTCAGCGGTGGTGGGCCCGATGACCCGAGGTGGCCACGGTATGGCGGCGGGTTTGGGCATGGAAGAAGGGATGGGCATCTTGCGGGAGGGCCATGCTACCTCCGAGGACAAAGGTCCGAGTCTGGGTCGTGGGATGGGCGTGGGTTCCACTCGCGACGGGAGCACCGGCAACGGACCACTCTCCACTCAGCAGGTCCGGCAGTCCATGCACGACGTCTCGGAAAGGGCGCATGACACGATGCCCGACATGCAGCACGAGGGAATGCAAATGACAGCACCAGAAGTAGCTCAGGACGCCAACCTGGTTCCCGGATTCCCGCAAGACGCTTTCATGGAAGGGCCCGCGATGGCGATGGACAAGATGGTGGAGAAGCCGGAGAACTTCGGGCTTCGTCCCGGTTGGAGCGGATTCATGCAGGGGATGATGACTTTCCTCCGGGTGCTTCCACCTGAGACGTACGACAAGGTGATGGCCTTGCGGCAACAGCAGAACAGTAAGCCGGAACCCATGCTGGACATGCCGCACCAGCACGGCGGGTAGCTCGATGAAATTGATTCGAAAGGAACACGCAATGAAGTTACAACAACTTCCGGCATCGTGTAGCGTGATGGCAGCTATTTTGTTAACCGTTCTGGCGATATCGCCGCTCGCATCAGGTCAGGACCAACCGATGTCAGGCAATCCGGCACGGGCAGCTGCGCCGTCGGCGCAGGATCAAGGGAGATCGCAATCCGGCTTGACGTTGGCTGAGTTGGAACAGATGGCTCTCAGTAGCAATCCGACACTGGCCCAGGCTGCTTCTGAAATCCGTGCTGCGACTGCTCGAGAGCTGCAAAGTGGACTCTATCCCAATCCTACGGTTGGCTATCAGGGAGAGCAGATACGAGGTGGAATCCAGGGGGGAGGCGAGCAGGGTTTCTTCGTCAGTCAGGACATCGTTCTTGGCGGTAAGCTCGGCCTTAACCGGAAGATTTTTGAGCAGGAAAAAAGGCAGGCCGAAGCCGAAGGAGAGGAGCAGCGCCTCCGCATCATCAACAGCGTGCGAATTTTGTATTACCGGGCGCTGGCTGCACAAGAGATGGTTGACCTCCGGCACAAGCTCAGCAAGCTTGCTCAAGATGCTATCGAAACCTCACACCAGCTGGGCAATGTTGGCCAGGCAGACCAACCGGACGTCCTTCAGGCAGAAGTCGAAGGGGAGCAGGAACAGCTAACCGTTGTGGCGGCTGAGCAGAACCAGATCCGTGTCTGGCGGGAGCTGGCAGCAACGGTCGGCAAGCCGGAGATGCGGCTCACACGCCTCGACGGCAACCTGGAGGATATACCTCAAGACAATCCTGACCAGTGGCTGCAGTCGATTCTCAGGGAGAGTCCTGCGGTGAAGATCGCCCAATTGGGAGTGCTGAGGGCGGAGGCTTCACTTGCCCGGGCGAAGCGTGAGCCGATACCCAACCTGCAACTTCGCGGAGGTCTCGAGCGGAATCTGGAACTTGAGACGACGACTAACCACGCCATCGGCCTGCAAGGTTTTGCCGAAGTAGGCGTACAAGTTCCTATTTTCAACCGTCATCAGGGAAACATCGGGGCAGCCAGAGCCGAAGTCGAACGGTCGCAGCAGGAAGTTCAACGGGTTCAGCTCGTCCTGCGGGAACGTGCGGCCCTGCTACTCCAGAATTATGTGACTGCGCGCTCGACAGTGGAAAGGTACCGGGATCGAATGATTCCCCGTGCGCGGAAAGCGTACGAACTTTACTTGAAGAGCTATACCGGAATGGCAGCCGCTTACCCTCAGGTGCTGATCGCCCAGCGGACGCTATTCCAGCTTCAGACTGATTACATCACTGCCCTCGACAACCTTTGGACAAATTCGACGGCTTTGAAGGGTTTTCTTTTGACCGATGGCCTGGAGGCGCCGACCCGTGCGGGCGAGATGGATCGGCCGGTTCGTGAGCTCAACGTGCCATCGACCACTACCGTGCGGCCGCAGTGAGGAAGAAACATGACAAAAGCCAGAGTTCTGTTGCTTCTTGTGCTTGCGTCCGCCGTTCTGGTAATCGCTGGAGTTACGTCCGCCATACGTCGAGGATTCAGCGCCCGTGAGCAGCCTTCGACCTTTGAGACCTATTTAGCTCGGGCGGTTCGTACCCTTGCGGTGCCCTCGCGAGCCAGGAAAGAGAAAAACCCATTCGTGCCATCACCTGAGCTGCGGGCGGAGGCGAGGGCTCACTTCGCCGATCATTGTGCCATCTGCCACGCCAACAATGGCAGCGGCAAAACCGAAGTTGGTCAGAACTTATACCCAAAAGCTCCAGACATGCGCCTGCCTGGGACCCAGGGGCTGACCGACGGAGATCTTTACTACATCATCCACAACGGTGTCCGACTGACTGGAATGCCGGCCTGGGGCATGGAGGAGAAAGACGACGACAGCTGGAAGCTGGTCCTGTTCATCCGGCACCTGCCTCAGCTGACGCCGGCAGAGGAACGCGGGATGGAGTCGCTCAATCCGAAAGGCCCAGCAGAGAAGGAGGAGCAGCAGGAAGAAGAACAGTTCCTCAATGGCGAACCCCATAAGCAAGCACCCGAACAATCCACACATCCGCATCCCACGGAGGACAAGCAATGAAACACGCAATCGCGATTCTGGCTATAGTCTCGGCAATGTCGTCAATCGGATTTGCCCATGGCAATGAGAAGCATGTGGTGGGCACCGTCACCAGCATCTCGGACAACTCCATATCGGTGGAGACCACATCAAGAAAAACCGTGATGGTGGGTCTCAGCGACACGGCAAGGTTTGTAAAAAGCGGATCGCCGGCGACC
>Ga0137396_10000091_pt1 | contig 33001 bp, 31 predicted proteins | sample czc16metaG_FD_108284 | JGI IMG/M metagenome (GOLD analysis project Ga0137396, IMG submission 108284) | Vadose zone soil microbial communities from Angelo Coast Range Reserve, California, USA - czcobulk3.16 metaG | ecosystem: Environmental > Terrestrial > Soil > Vadose zone | place: USA...
CCCGGCGTGTTGCCGCTGTGCTCGACACCGTAGCGGGGATCGGCCATGGCGCGGACCAGCGCGACCAGGATCGGCATGTACTCGGGACGGCAGCCCGCCAGCACGCCGTTCACGGCCACGGCTCGCACGGTGGCGCTCCGCTTGTCGGGCAGAAGCACGCCGAGCTCCTCGTCCGGCTCCCGCGCCGTGAAGCGGAGGAACTCGCGCACGCGCTCCCCGGTCGGCGGGACGATCGGGAGGCCATCGCTCCAGCCGTTCTCGTAGAAGTGGCGGTTCACCTCGTCGTACGTGCCCTCGAAGACGATCTCGGTGGGACTCGGCTCGACGACGTCGGCGGCCTCCTCGGGTGCCGCGGTCAGACCCCGGATCACCTCGTCAACGGTGACCCCGAGGACGTTGCGCCGGAGCTCCTCCGCCGTCTGGACGTCCACGTGTCCCGGCACCCGCGCGACCGGCAGGTTCGGCATCCCGAGCCCGGCGGCCGTCGTCGCGGCCTGGCCGAGGAACCCCTCGCACGTGAGCGACACCGACGGCACTCCCAGCTCCTCGGCCAGGGCGCTCGCCCGCAACACGGCGGGCGTGCAGCTCCCTCAACACGCCATCCCTGAGATGACGGCATCCACACCGTGCTCGCGGAGCTTCGCCGGGAGCTCCGCGATCGTCGTGTGCTCATCGCCTCCGTGGGTCGAGCCGAAGACTCGGTAGTCGACGAACCTGACGCCGGGGAAGCGCCGCGCGAGCGCCTCCCTGAGCATCGGGAAGATCTCGTCGCCTCGGAACAGGTCGTCCCACAGCTCGCCGAGCGTCCTACCCTCCAGCGTGTCGAGTCGCTTGGCCAGTGGCCTCACGTCGACGGTCTTCCGTCCGCGCGGCCAGAGCACGCGCTCCGTGGCCCGATCAGGTTCCGTCTTCATCGTTCCGGCTCCTTCCGGTTGGCAGGCCGGCGACCACCGGCCACGGCGCCGAGGGTATCGAGGAGCCCCGCCGAGGGCAAGTGCCGGAAGACCCGAGGGAGGGATGAGACGCCGGTGTCGCCGAGGCCATCCCTCGCTAGCCCTTGACGGCGCCCGCGGTGAGCCCCTCGACCATGTACCGCTGCAGATAGGTGTAGAGGGCGATCACGGGCACCGACGTCAGGACGGACGCCGCCATGAGCTCGCCCCAGAGATAGATGTCGCCGAACATCAGGTCGTTCAGCCCCACGGGGATCGTCTTGAGCTCGGTGTTGTGGATAAATACCAGCGCGTACAGGAACTCGTTCCACGCGAGGGTGAAGGCGAAGAGCGCCGCGGCGAGCACGCCCGGCGTCGTCAGCGGGAGGACCACGCGGGCGAACGCCTGCAGGCGCGTCGCCCCGTCCACCATCGCCGCCTCCTCGAGGTCGAGCGGGATCGTCCGGAAGAAGCCCATGAGGAGCCAGGTGCAGAACGGCACCGTGAACGTCGGGTACGCGACCAGCAACGCCCAGAGGCTGTTCACCAGGCCGAGACTCCTCAGCACCGAGTAGAGCGGGATGAACAGGAGCGTCGGCGGCACGAGGTACACGACCAGCACCGTCAGCGCGAGGAGGCGGCGGCCGGCGTATCGGAGCCGCGTGAGACTGTAGCCCGCCAGGCTGGAGACGATCACGGTGATCACCGTGGCGCCGACGGCGACGAGGGCGCTGTTCTTGATCCACGTCGCGAAATTCGACTTCCCGAGCAGGGCGGAGTAGTTCGCCAGCGTGGACGGGCTCGGATAGTAGTAGGGGACGAGGCTCTGGAGCTGCGCCGACGTCTTGAGCGAGGTCACGACCATCCAGTAGAAGGGCACCCCGGTCACGAGGAGGAGGAACCCGATGAAGCCGTAGGCGAGCACGCCGCGCCCGCGCACTACGTCTCCCGCGTCAGGTGGCGTGTGACGACGACGATCATCACGGCGATCACGGGCATCAGGTACATCGACACGGCGACCGCTTTGCCCCACCGGAGCGCCTGGAACCCGATCTCGTACGTGTAGGTCGCGAGGACGTGGGTGGCGGTGCCCGGGCCGCCGCGCGTCAGCACGTAGACGATGTTGAAGTCGTTCAGCGTGAAGATCAGCGAGATCAGCGTCGTCACGAGCAGCACCAGGCGCAGCCCCGGCAGCGTGATGTGCCAGAAGCGCTGCGCGGGCGAGGCCCCGTCCACCGCCGCGGCCTCGTAGAGGTCGCGCGGGATCGCCTGCATGCCGGCGAGCAGGGAGACGCCGAAGAACGGGAAGCCGCGCCAGACGTTGGCGGTGATGACCGCGGCCATCGCCGTCGTCGGCCGCCCGAGCCAGGCGATCGGCTCACGCTGCAGGCCGAGGTTCTGCAGGGTCACGTTGATGAAGCCCCAGAGCGCGTTGAACATCCAGTGCCAGGTGAGCGCGGTGATCACCGTCGGGATCACCCACGGCAAGAGCAGCACGGCGCGCAGGCACGACCGCGCGACCAGCGCGCGATGGAGCGCCAGCGCCATCAGCATGCCGATGACGACCTTGACGCCGACCGAGACGGCCGTGAAGACCGCGCTGTTCCAGACGACCTTGTGGAAGATCGGGTCCCAGGTGAGGTCGACGTAGTTCTTGAAGCCGACGAAGCGCGGCGGGTAGCCGACGTACTTCTCCGTGAGGCTGATCCAGCCGGCGTTGACCAGCGGATACGCGACGAGCGCCAGGACGAGGACGACCAGCGGCAGGACGAAGAGGTATCCGACGACGGCGTCGGCGCCGAGGAGGCGCCCGAGCGCCGACGGCCGCGCCGGTTCAGCGCGACGGGATGTTCGCGTAGATGTCCTTGATGCGCTTGTCCGCCTCCCCGAGCGCGCGCTCGATGTCCCAGCCGTCCACGATCACGCGTGCGCAAAGGTCGGTGAGGACGTTGGTCGCCACGACCTCGGCCGCCGCGGCGGTCAGCGGGCCCGGCCAGCCCGGCACGCGCGCGTACTTCGGCGCCTCGAGCACCGCCTTGTACGAGTCGTTCTTCTGCCAGTAGGGATCCCTGCGGAGGTTCTCGAAGGCGGGCACCATCTGCCCCCACGACTTCTGCATGTACGTCTTGGCCTCGTCCGGAGACTGGACGAAGCGGATCAGGTCCTTCGCGAGCTCCGCCTGCTTGGTCGTGTTGAACACGCCCCAGGACATGAGCAGCACGTCGTGGTTGCGCCCGGCGGGCCCCGCCGGGTTCACGACCATGAGCGTGTCCTGCAGCAGCGGGCGGCGGTCCTTCTCGAGTACGTAGTAGATGCTCGGCCCGTTGAAGGTGAAGGCGATCTTGCCCGCGAGGTAGGCTTCGTTGTTGCCGGCGCCGTTCCACGACATCGCGTCCGGGGGCACGGTCTTGTCCTTGAGATAGATCTCGCTCGCCCACCGCACGACCTGCCGCCAGGTGTCGTTCATGATGGACCTGTAGTTTCCCTTCTCGTCCGCCCAGCCGCCGCCGTAGGAATAGAGGAGCGCCTGGAACACGCCGTAGCCGTCGGCGCTGCGGTTCCAGCTCTGGCCGAGCGGGTACTCCATGACGCCCTTGGCCTTGATGAGGCGGTTGGCCTCGCGAACGTCCTCCCAGGTCCTCGGGATCATCGCGCCCGCCTTCTTGAAGACATCGGTCCGGATGAACTGGACGCTGACGATGTAGTTCGCCGGCACCGCATAGAAGCGGCCGCCGGGCGCGCGGACGACGGGCAGGGCGGAGTCGAGCACGGGGCCGTTGGCCTTCGCGAGATCGTTGACGAGGTCCGTGAGATCCGTGAGCCGGCCCATGCCGCGGTAGCGCGCCGGTCCGATCGTCTGGAGCTGCCCGACGTCGGGCAGCGCGTTGGTCTCGATGGCGGCGACGTACTTCGTCTCGATGTCGTCGAACGTGAAGTACTCGATCACCGGCTCGACGCCCTTCGCGGCCGCCCAGCGCTTGATCGAGTCCTCGAGCGCGCTGTTGGCGTCGGGGACGTACGTGCGCAGGAGCCACACGCGGAGTTTTGCCTTCTGCGCCAGCGCCGGGCCGCTCGCGGCGGTCACGAGGAGCAGCGACGCGACGAGGACGATCGAGAGACCGCGCGGGCGCAGTGCCATGGCCGGGTCCTCCCTTGCAAGCGTTACCGCGACTCGGGACCGGACTGCAGCTCGTAGATCGACGTGTATCCCCGGCTCCAGTCCGGGGGTATCCGGACCTGTTCCGACGTGAGGTGACGGAGGGCCGCCGTCGTCATGGCGTGGATAACTAACAAGGCCCGCCCGCTCGTGTCAAGGCGCGGCGCGCGGCGCCCGGCTTGACTCCGATCGACGAGCCGTGGTCTAAGCACTCGTAGCTGTCGGCAGCGCATTCGCCCGGAGGACGACATGAAGCTCAGCGGCGACCGACTCGAGAGCCTGTACACCACGATGGTCCGGATCCGGCGCTTCGACGAGAAGACGGCGGAGCTCTTCCAGGCCGGGCTCGTCAAGGGCACGGCCCACAGTTACGTCGGCGAGGAGGCCGTGGCCGCCGGGGCCTGCGCGAGTCTCCGGGAGGGCGATTACATCGTCGGCACCCACCGCGGGCACGGCCACTGCATCGCCAAGGGCGCGCGCGTGGACCTGATGATGGCCGAGCTCATGGGGCGCCAGGATGGCTACTGTCGGGGCCTCGGCGGCTCGATGCACATCGCCGCGCTCGACCTGAACATCCTGGGCTGCAACGGGATCGTCGCGGCGGGGCTGCCGATCGGAACCGGCGCGGCGCTCGCGGAGAAGATCCGCAAGACCGACCACGTCGTCATCGCGTTCTTCGGAGACGGAGGCGCCAACCAGGGCGTCGTCCACGAGGCCATGAACCTCGCCGCGGTGTGGAAGCTCCCGATCGTCTTCCTCTGCGAGAACAACCAGTACGCGCTGTCGACCGCGTCCAAGCGGACGACGGCGGGTCCGTCCATCGCGGCGCGGGCGGCGGGCTACGACATTCCCGGCGCGCGCGCCGACGGCAACGACGCCCTCGCCGTCTACGAGGCGGTGGGCGCCGCCGTGACACGGGCGCGGCGGGGCGAGGGGCCATCGCTCGTCGAGGCCGTCACGTACCGCTGGGGTGGCCACTCGATGCGCGCGAACCTCCCCGACTACCGGACCAAGGAGGAGGAGCGCGAGTGGATGGAGCGCGACCCGATCGCGCGCCTGGGAAATCTGCTGGTCGAGGGCGGACGTGCCACGCTCATGCGCCTCAAGGAGCTCGAGGAGAGCGTGGAGCTCGAGCTCGACCGCGCGGTCGAGTTCGCCAAGGCGAGCCCCGAGCCGGGCGTGGAGCTCATGGAGTCGTCGGTCTACGCTCCTCACGTCGAGGTGAGCGAGCCCGCGCCGACGGGCGGTCGCGAGATCACGATGGCCGAGGCGCTCAACGAGGCCCTCCACGCCGAGATGCAGCGCGACGCTCGCGTCTTCGTCCTCGGCGAGGACGTGGGGCTCATCGGCGGCATCTTCGGTGTGACGCGCGGCCTCCGCGAGAAGTTCGGCGAGGACCGCGTCCGCGACACGCCGATCTCGGAGGCGACCTTCCTCGGCGCCGGCGTCGGCGCCGCGATCGCCGGGCTGCGGCCCATCGTCGAGATCCAGATCTTCGACTTCATCGCGATGACGATGGACCAGGTCGTGAACCAGGCGGCGAAGTTCCGTTACATGCTGGGCGGCCGGCCCACCGTGCCGCTCGTCATCCGCGGGCCGCAGGGCGGCGGCATCCGGCTCGCCGCGCAGCACTCACAGAGTCTCGAGGCGTGGTTCGTTCACGTCCCGGGCCTCGTCGTCATCGCGCCCTCGACGCCCTACGACGCCAAGGGGCTCCTGGCCGCCGCGATCCGCGAGGACAACCCGGTGATCTTCCTCGAGCACAAGGCGCTCTACGCGGTCAAGGGGCCGGTGCCCGCCGAGTCCTACGCGCTGCCTCTCGGCAAGGCCGACGTGAAGCGCGGCGGCAGCGACGTCACGCTGGTCGCCACCCAGGCGATGGTCGCGCGCGCGCTCGCCGCGGCGGCCGAGCTCGAGAAGGACGGGATCAGCGTCGAGGTGATCGATCCGCGCACGCTCGTCCCGCTCGACGAGGCGACGATCCTGGCGTCGGTGACGAAGACCGGCCGGCTCGTGATCGCCCACGAGGCGGTCAAGCGCGGCGGCTGGGGCGCGGAGCTCGCCGCGCTCGTCGCCGAGCGGGTCGTGGATGCGCTCGATGCGCCGATCGTCAGGGTGGCGGCCCGCAACGTGCCGATGCCGTACAACGACTCGCTCGAGCGCGCGACCATCCCGACCCAGCAGGACATCGCCGCCGCGGTACGCGGCCTTCTCTGAGCGACCGACGCGCTGCCCTCGACGCGCGGGCGATGGGCGTGCTGCTCTCGCTCTGCGCGATCTGGGGCCTGACGCAGGTCGCCATCAAGGTCGCCAACACGGGCACGTCACCCCTGTTCCAGGCCGGCCTGCGCTCGGCGGGCTCGGCGCTCCTTCTCTGGGCGTATGCTCGGGCGCGACATGTGCCGCTCTTCGGGCGCGACGGCTCGCTCGGCTTCGGCCTCACGATCGCCGCCCTCTTCGCCGGCGAGTTCGTATGCCTCTACTGGGGGCTCGTGTTCACCACCGCGGCGCGCGGCATCCTGTTCATCTACACCTCGCCCTTCGTCGTCGCGCTCGGCGCCCACTGGTTCGTTCCCGGGGAGCGGCTGCACGGGCGCAGCATCGCAGGCCTCGCGTGCGCCTTCGCGGGACTCGTCCTCGCCTTCGGGGACGCGCTCACGCTCCCGACGTGGTGGGAGCTGATCGGCGACGGGCTGGAGCTCGTCGCGGCGCTGCTGTGGGGGGCCACGACGGTGGTGATCAAGGCGAGCCGTCTCCGGCTCTCCCCGCACAAGACGCTCTTCTACCAGCTCGCCGGTTCGGCGCCGATCCTGCTGGCGCTGTCGTGGCTCACCGGCGAGGCGGGCATCACGCGTCCGACCACGCCCGTCCTGGGGGCGCTCGCCTACCAGATCGTCGTCGTCGCGTTCGCGAGCTACCTCGCATGGTTCTGGCTGCTCACGCGCTACCCCGCGGCGCCGCTGGCCGCGTTCTCCTTCCTGACACCGCTGTTCGGCATGCTCGCGAGCTGGCTGCTGCTGGGCGAGCCCGTGACGGCCGCGCTCGGCGTCGCGATGGTCTTCGTGGCCGCAGGCATCTACCTCGTCAGCCGCGCCTGAGGGGCCTGGGTGAGCTAACGGATGAGCCTGAGCTGGTCGAGGACGCTGTAGAGGGGACGCGTTCACCCCGGGAGACCCACCGACGCCTCGGTCACGGGCGCGGCTTCAGCTCGATCTTGTGGCCGTCGGGATCGTGCAAGTAGAGCGAGGGTCCGTCGCCGTAGGCGCCGTATCGTCGGACGACACCGCCCTCGAGGGCGACGCCCTTCGCCTCGAGCTCGCGCGCCACGCGCTCCAGGTCGTCCGTGCGGATCGAGAGGCAGAGGTGGTCGATGCCGCCACGCGGCTCACCGTCGGCCGCCGGGACGAGGTCGATCAGGTGCTCGCCGAACCGGAGCTGGACGAGCGAAAACGTCTCGTTCACCCGCTCGAGCGTGCATCCCAGCGCCTCTTCGTAGAAGCGCCGGGAGCGCCCCTGGTCCCGCACTCTGAGCACGACATGATCGAGTCCGAGGGGCTCGAACTTCATGGCCTCAATCTGTACCGCGTGAGCGGCGTTTCGTCCAGCCCGTCTGCGCCGGGGAAACGCTGGCGCCGGCTCGGTGGCCGCGACCGGCCCGGCGGTCCGAGGCGCGCGTCCACGCGTGGGGCCCCGAGGCGCCCGCGCCCCCCAGATAGGGTTCGCGGCCCTCCGCCGTCCTTATTCTTGAGCGGTTTCCGCGCGCGCGCCCGTAGATTCGTCAGCATGCGCCGGGCTCTTTCGCTGCTCCCGCTCGTCCTTCTCGCCGCGGGAGCCTGCGCCTCCCATCCCGACGGCGCCTACTTCCCGTTGCCGCACAGGACCGACACGGTCGCCGTCTCGTCGACGCTCTATCGCGCCGCCGTCGCGGCCGGCGACGATCCCGCGCGATACTCCTTCGCGCTCGTCAACTCCGACGAGGTCCGGGCCTGGGCCGCAGAGGACGCGACCTTCTACTTCTCGGAAGGGCTCGCGCACCAGCCCCAGCGCGTGATCGATGCGCTCGTCGCGCGGCAGGTGGCCCACGAGGTCCTCGGCCACGAGGGCCAGCGCCGCACGCTCTCGTTCTCGCTGACCGCGGGCTTCGTGGTGGTCGGCATCGCGATGCCGGGCCTCGGTCTCCTCGACTTCCTGGTGAATCCGCTCGTCGTGCGCGCCTTCACGCGCGGGCAGGAGCGGGAGGCCGATCAGAAGGCGATCGAGATCCTCCGCGCGATGGGCCACGGGGCGCCGCGCCGGGCCCTCGCCGCGGCGCTGCGCGCCGCCGGCGACGTCAACGGTCCCGCCAAGGGCGGCCTGCTCGCGACCGAGCCCGAGCTCGACGACCGGCTCGCAGCGCTCGAGCCGCTCGAGGCGCCGGCGACGTCGATGCGCGCCGCCGCCCCCCGCGCGCGTTAACGCTCAGCAGCAGCCGCCCGCGATTTTCGCCCGCTGGACCAGCTCGAGGCGCGTGTCGTCGGGACCCTGGAGAAACGCGATCCGCGGACCGTTCGGCACCTGGATCGGTCCCTCGAGGAGCCGCGCGCCAAGCCCCTCGAGCCGTCGGATGTCGGCCTCGATGTCTTCGGAGTCGATGCCGAAGTGCTCGAGGCCCCAGTGGGCGCGGGCCTCGCCCGGCAGGAGTCGCTCGCTGGTGCGCGCGCCCGAGATGTTGACCGCCATCCCGCCGTCCGCGCTCACGCAGCGGACGAAGCGGTCGCCGAAGACACGGACCTCCTCGCCGGCGATCCTGAAGCCGAACGCCGTCACGTACCACTCGGCGGTCTTCCGTGGATCGGGCGCCTTGAGATGGATGTGGTTGATGCGATAGGCCATGAGGTCCTCCGATCGGTCAGGGGGTGGGCTTCCGCGCGACGACCAGGACGTGGGGCGAGAGGCCGAGGAGCGTGGGCTCGCGCTCGATCGCGCGCGCGGCCCAGAGTAGGCGCTCGCGCTCCTCCGGGTCGCGCCAGCGCGCGTCGAGATCGGGCAACAGCCAGCCCGGGCCCTCGACGCCGACGAGCTCGAGCGTCGCGAAGCCGGCGGCCCTGACCTCGGCCTCGAGCTCGTGCGGCAGATGGAAGTAGGACGTCGTGAAGTAGTCGCGGTCCGTCGGGTTCCGGTGCTGCCCGTCGACCAGGTCGCGCTCCACGATCGCCCGGGCGGCCGGGTCGGCGAGCAGTCGCTCGAAGACGCCTGAGAAGAGCGAGGCGAAGCGCGCGATGCCGACGGCGAAGAGGAGGCCGCCGGGCCGGAGCACGCGACGCGCCTCGACGAGCGCCGCGACGCGATCGCTACGCCCGATCAGGTGGTAGAGCGGTCCGAAGAGGAGCACGGCGTCGGCGCACTCATCGGCGGCCTCGAGGCGCCGCGCGTCGCCGACCGTGGCGCTCGCGAGGGGGCGATCGGGCTGGCGCGCCGAGGCCTCGAGCGCCTCGGCCACGTGCCGCGGCAGTGCGTCGACCAGGTGCACCTCGTGCCCCTGCGCCGCGAGCCAGCACGCGTACACGCCGGGGCCCCCACCGACGTCGAAGACGACGGCAGGCCCGCGTGGGAGGTGGCGGAGGATCAGCTCCTGCGTGCGCAGGAGCTCGATCCGGCCGTGGCCTGCGAGGAGGCGCCCGGCCTCGCCACCCCGCGCGTAATACGCGGCGACCTCAGCGCCGAGGGGCCAGGATTCCACCCGGCCGCTACGGCCCGCCGTAGAGCCGGCGGTACTCGTCCCAGGAGAGGACGACTTTTTTCACGTAGAGGCGCGTCTCGTCGTAGGGGATCTGCTCGATGAACGCCTCGACGTCGTCGGTGCGCCTGGTGCTCCACCACTGGCGCAGCCGCTTGGGCCCCGCATTGTAGGCGGCGAGCGCCAGCCGCGGGTCCCCGAACTCGCGCACGAGCCCGGCGAGGAAGCGCGCGCCGATCTGGAGGTTGTGCGCGGGGTCGTCGAGCAGGTCCCCCTGCCTGAACGCCAGACCGCGTACCTGCGCCATCGGCGCGGCGGTGCCGGCCATGAGCTGCATGAGGCCGCGCGCGCCGGAGCGCGAGACCGCGCGAGGGAAGTAGCTCGACTCCTCGCGCACGACGGCCGCGACGAGGTAGGGGTCCAGGCCCGCGGCCGTCGCCGCGGCCGTCATCTCGGTGCGCCAGGCCAGCGGATAGAAGATCTCCCAGAAGGCGCGCGGCAGCGCGGGATCGCCCGTGGCCGCGAGCGGGGCCAGGAAGCGTCGGAAGATCCGGAGGGCCAGGTGATAGCGCGCCTCCTGGACGAACACGCTCGAGAAGGCGTAGAGCCGCGCGGGGTCGCCCGCGGCCCGCGGCGTCAGCTCCTCCAGCTCCTCGACCGCGTACTCGACGAGGCCGAGGCGGCGCAGGAGCTCGACGCGCGCGAACGCCGGATCCCCCGCGACGGCCTGAAGGGGCTCGGCGGGGAACACCGCCGGCGCGTCGGCCGCCGGGGTGTCCTCGGCCGCCGCGCTCCCCGTCACCGCCGACGCGCGACCCGAGGCGAGCACACCATAGTAGGTGCGCGGCGCCTCCATCAGGATCTCGCGGTAGCTCCGCCCTGCCTCCGTCCGCTCGCCGAGCTGCTCCCGGACGCGGCCCGTCCAGTAGAGCGCGGCGAGGCGATAGACGCGGCTCCCGCCGGGCCCGGCCAGGCGCGCCCAGCGCTCACCGGCGGCCCGTGCGTCGCCCTTGAGCCAGGCGAGCCAGCCCAGACGCCAGAGCGACGCCGCGGCCGCGTCATGCCCCGGAAAGCGCGCGGCGACCAGGCGATAGACGTCCACCGCCTCCGGCGACCGGTCGAGGTCCTCGAGAAGCCGCGCACGCTGATAGAGCGCCTCGGCGGCTTCGGTGTCACGGCCCGCCGCCGCGACCTCGGCGAAGAGGGCGAGCGGCTCGCGCCGCTGCCCGGCGCGCACGAGGAGCTTTGCCCGCTCGAGCTGGAGCGCCGGCCGCTGGGCCACGGGCGCCAGCGGCAGGGCGCGCTCGAGCGCGCGCGCCGCCGTCTCCCAGCGCCCGAGCCGCCGCGCCGCGTCGCCGGCGATGCGCAGCGCGCGGAGGACGACCGCTCCGTCGCGCGCGTCGATCACGATCCGGTCGGCCTCGTCAGCGGCGGGCCCCGGCGCGCCGCCGCGGAGCAGGCCCGCGGCCCGCGTGAGCCGTTCTTCCAGCGTGAAGGCCGTCAGCCGGAGACCCGTCGCCTCGAGCGCGGCGAGCCGGTCGGCGGCCCCATCGGCGTAGCCGCTCGCGGGGTCCTGGAGCTGGAGCCGCCGGTAGGTCTTCGCCGCGAGGTCGCGCGCGCCGCGCGCTTCGGCGGACATCGCGAGGAGGTACAGGGCCTCGGGCACCTCCGCCGCGTCCGGGTACGCGTCGACGAGACGGACCAGCAGGGACTCCGCCTGGGCGTCGTCGGCGGCGCTCGACGCGAGGGTGGCGGCGAGGAGCAGCGCGCGCGGGGCGAGGCGGCTCTCACGCCAGCGGTCGGCGACGCCGAGCGCCGTCTCGCGCGCGCCGGCGAGGTCCTCCCGCTGGGTGAGGGCCTCGGCGAGCACGTACGCGAGATAGTCGCCGAGCGGGCTCGAACGGGCCGCCTCGCTCCCGAACTCACGGACGAGCGGCCCGACCTCGCCCTGCCGGTAGGCTTCCAGCGCTTGCGCCCACGCACGCTCGGGCTCGGGCTCGGGCGTCACGGCGCCCAGGGGCACCGTGGCCGTCGCCGCGGGCGGCTCGGCGACCGGGGACTCCGGCGCGGGAGGCTCGGCGACCGGGGGCTCCGTGACCGGGGGCTGCGCGGCCGTCAGCGACGGCAACAGCAAGAGGGCGGCGAGCACGAGGCCACGCAGCAGCGGGGCGTCGCGGGTCGCCCGGCGCGTGAAGGCGATGCGCTGGAGCGCGGTGAGGTTCGAGAGGATCGCGAGGATCCAGAGCGCCGGCTCGAGCAGATTGAGGAGCGCCCCCGCGATGAGGCAGATCAAGCGCTCCGGGCGCTCCATCAAGCCCACCGCACAGGTGACGCCCACCGACTCGGCGCGCGCCTTCGTGTAGCTCACCATCATCGAGCCCATGAGCCCGGCCATCGCGACGACGGCGCCGCGCGCGTGGGGCGTGCGTGCGAACAGGACGACGATGCCGAGCATGACGACCAGATCGGAGTAGCGGTCGATGACGGAGTCGAGGAAGGCGCCGAACGTGGTCGCCTGCCCCGAGACGCGCGCGAGCGCTCCGTCGAAGAAGTCGCAGAGCCCGGCGACGATCAGGAGCATGCCGGCGCTCCTGATCTGGCCGGCCACGAACGCGCTCGCCGCGAGCACGCTCACGCCGAAGCCGATGACCGTCAGGTGATTGGGGCGGAGGTGGAGGCGGACGAGGCCGCGCCCCACGGGGTCGGTCCACGCGCGGACGGGCTCGCGGAAACGCCCGAGCATCGTCAGATCGGCTGCTCGAGGGCCAGCTCGAGCGCCGCGCGGATGCGCTCGAGCGCCTCCGGCGCCTCGATTTTCTGTCCCTGGCGGTCGTGCACGTAGAAGGTGTCGAAGGCCTGATCGATCTCGGTGGCGATGCGGGCGCTCGCGATGTCGAGCCCGAGCGTCGCGAGGGTCCGCGTGATCAGGTAGAGGAGCCCGAGGCGGTCGGGGCTCTTCACCTCGAGAACCGTGTAGGCGTCCGACAGGCGGTTGTCGAGCCCGATCTTCGGCGGACCCTCCGGGCTCTTCGCGACGCGGCCAGCCACGCGCCGCTTCTCGAGCAGCACCTCCACCGACTGCTCGCCGGTGATCACCGCACGGAGGCCGTCGAGCGTACGCGCCCACAAGGCCGACGAGGTCACGACTTCGCTCGTCGGGTCGTTCACCTGGAAGGTATCGATCACGATCCCGTCGGCCCGCGTGTGGATCTGCGCCGACATGATGTTGACGCCATGGGCCGCGAGCGCGCCAGCGATGAGCGCGAATAGGCCGGGGAGATCGCGCGTGACCACGACGAGGTCCGACGACCCGAGGTCCGGGTGGTGGAAGAGCGCGGTCACCACCGGCCCCCCCGCGAGGTCCTGGAGCATCCGGATGTGCTCGGCCATCCGCTGGACGCCGGTCGTCTCCATATAGCGGTCGGACATCATCGCGAGGTGCGCCTTCACCGTCTGGAGGTCCACCTCTCCCTTGGCGGCGGCCTGCAGACGCTCGGCGAGCTGGAGGCGGTTCGGCCGCTGGACGCGGCCGCCGGTGAGCTCCGCGAGCGTCTGGGCGTAGAGCTCGTGGAGGATCTGCGCCTGCCAGGGCGTCAGCACGCCCGGGCCGACCGCGCGCATGTCGGCGTAGGTCAGGAGATAGAGCATGCGCAGCCGCTGGGGGTCGCCCGCCGTTGCCGCGAAGTCGGCGACCGTCTTGGGGTCGTGGATGTCCCGGCGTTGCGCGATGTGGGACATCGTCAGGTGGTGGGCCACGAGGAACTCGACGGCGGCGGCGTCCGTCGGCGGAAGCCCCATCCGCGCCGTCAGCGTGCGGACGAGCGGAATGCCCTTGGCGACGTGGCCGTGGCCGAGCGCCTTGCCGATGTCGTGCAGCAGCATGCCGAGCATCAGCAGCTCGGGCTTCTCGATCTCCGTGAAGACCCGCGCGGCGCCTTCCGACTCTGCGGACTGGCCGGGGGCCAGCGCCTCGAGGTGCTCGACCGCGAGCAGCGAGTGCTGGTCGGCAGAGAACCTATGATAGGCGTCGTACTGGACGAGGCAGGTCAGCGCGCCGAACTCCGGGAGGTACCGCCCGAGTAGGCCGAGCTCGTGCATCTCCGAACAGGTCTGCGCCACGCGCCCCCACGTCCTAAAAATGTCCAGAAAGAGGTCGCGGACCGTCTCCGAGCGTCGGAGCGCGTCGTCCACGAGATGGAGGGCGTCCTCGACCGCGCGCTCGAGGTCGAGCGACAGCTCGCAGCCCAGGCGGTGGAGGTGCCAGAAGACCTTCATGAGCCGCGCCGGCTCGGCGCGGAGTGGCGCCGGGTCGCGGTCGACGAGGTGCAGGCGCCCGTCGAAGAAGACGAGGCCGTCGGCCAGCGCCTGCTGCCGCTGGCGGCGCTCGGCGGAGCCGCGGCGCGAGAGCGTCTCCTGACAACGCGCGACGAGACGCTTCGAGACGCGGTGGACGACGCGCGCGTGCAGGTAGTAGTCCCGCATGAACCGCTCGACGCCGAGCGACTGCTCGTCGTTCTCGTACCCGAGGTTCTTGGCGATCCGCGGCTGCAGGTCGCGCGCGAGCACGTCGTTCTTGTGCCCCGAGAAGAAGTGGAGCTCGTTGCGCACGCGCCAGAGGAAGGTCAGGGCCGCGTCGGCCGCCGCCTGCTCGCGCGGCGTGATGAGGCCCTTGTCCGCGAGCTCCCGGAGCGAGCGCGTGCCGAACTTCGCCTCGGCGAGCCACATCGCCGTGTGCATGTCGCGCAGCCCGCCCGCCGACTCCTTGAGGTTGGGCTCGCCGAGGTAAGGCGAGGCGCCGAACTTCCGCCAGCGCTGGTCGCGCTCGGCGAGCGTGGTCTCGAGGAACTTCGCGAAGTCGCGCCGGAAGACGTTCTGGCGGAGCACGCGCTGGAAGCGCCTGAAGAGACGGCGATCCCCGGCGAGGAAGCGCGCCTCCTGCATGGAGGTCCGGCTCGGGAAGTCGGTGCGCGCCATCGCGACGCAGTCGTCGAGCGAGCGCAGGCTGTGTCCGACGTGGAGCCCGAGGTCCCAGAGCGCGTAGAGGAGCTCCTGCATCATCCGCTGGACGTAGGGGGTGCTCTCGCCGTCGTAGATCACCATCAGGTCGATATCCGAGAGCGGGTGGAGCTCACCGCGCCCGTAGCCGCCGAGCGCCATCACGCCGAGCGGCGTGAGCGCGAGCCCGTCGGCGGTCGCGTCGGCGGCGGCGAGCCGCGCCAGCGAGTAGATGACGTCGTCCATCAGGCGCGCGTACGTGCGGACGGACTCCTGCCCCGATGCGCCCTCGGCGTGCCTGACCTTCAACGAGTCGAATCCTTCGGCAAGGGCCTGACGGAAGAACTCGAGCCGGAGGCGCCGCCGGTCGGGGGCGCGTGCCGCCTTAGCCTCGGCACGCCGAGCCCGGCGATACAACTCGACCGACATGACGTCGTGAGCGTAGCAACCGCGCACGAAGACTGTCAAATCGCGCACGGAGTTACTAGAATGGGCGGGTGAGGAAGATCTGGCGTCCCGGCCTCCGGTCCCTCGTCCCCTACGACGCGGGCAAGCCGCTCGAGCGGCTCGCCGCGGAGCTCTCCGTGCCGGAGCTCGTGCGCCTCTCCGCCAACGAGAACCCGCTCGGCCCCTCGCCGCGCGTCGTCGAGGCGGTCGCGCGCGAGGCCGCACGCGTGCACCTCTATCCCGACGGCGGCTCCACCCTGCTCCGCGAGGCGCTCGCCCGGCGCCTCGGCGTCGCGCCCGAAGAGCTCCTCGTCGGCAACGGCGCCGACGAGCTGATCGGGCTCATCGCGCGCGCCGCCTTCGAGCCCGGCGACGAGGTCGTCGTGCCCGAGCCGTCGTTCGAGCCCTACGGGACCTCGGTCACGATCGCCGGCGCCCGCGTGGTGGCGAGCCCGCTCGCCGGCTACGAGACCGACCTCGAGGACGTGCGGCGGAGGGTCACCGCACGGACGACGACGGTCATGCTCTGCTCGCCCCACAATCCGGCGTCGACGATCGTGCGCGAGAAGCCGCTGCGCGCCTTCCTCGACACGCTGGGTGACGACCCCCCGCTCGTGGTCCTCGACGAGGCGTACCGCGACTTCGTCGACGATCCCGAGTATCCGGACGGCGTCGCGTTGCTGCGGCAGCACCGACGGCTGATCCTGCTCCGCACCTTCTCGAAGATCGCGGCGCTCGCCGGGCTCCGCGTGGGCTACGCGGTCGCCAGCGCCGAGACGCTGGACTGGCTGAATCGCGTCCGCGAGCCCTACAATGTGAGTCGACTCGGCCAGGTCGCGGCGCTCGCCGCCCTCGAGGACGGCGCGCACTGGGAGCGCTCGCGCCGCTTCGTCATCGAAGAGCGTCGGTTCCTCTCGGAGGGGCTCGGCCGGCGGGGGTACACGTTCCCGCCGTCCCAGTCGAACTTCCTGCTCGTGAAGGTCCCGGACGCGGCGGCCCTGCACGAGAAGCTCCTGCGCGCCGGCATTCTCGTCCGCGACGGCGCCGGCGTCGGCTTCCCCGGCCACCTCCGCATCTCCGTCGGGCTGCGCCCGACGAACGAGAAGCTGCTCTCGCTGCTCTGAGACGCGAGCCCGACCCTACGCCCACCCGAGGGCGCGAACGATCGCCCCCGCCCCGAAGAGAAAGAACAGCGTCGCGGCGATCCGCCTCACCGCCGTCATCGGAACGCGTGAGCCGAGACGCGCGCCGGCGAAGACGGCGAGCGCGTCGGCCGCGAGCATTCCACACGTCGTCCCGACCGTGACGCTGACCGGCGCGGCGTACCGTGCCGCGAGCGCCACCGTCGCGAGCTGCGTCTTGTCCCCCATCTCCGCGAAGAAAAATATCACCGCCGTCGCGACGAGCGGCGCCCAGCGCCGGTGGTCGGCCGGTTCCTCCACGGTATCGGGCACGAGGGTCCAGACGCCGAAGGCGAGGAATCCGGCGGCGAGGATCCAGGCGAGGACGCGCTCGGGCACCCACGCCGCCAGCAGCGTCCCGAAGGAGGCCGCCAGCGCGTGGTTGAACGTCGTCGCGAGCAGGATGCCGAGCATCACGGTCCAGGGGCGCCGGTAGCGGGAGGCGAGTGTGAATGCGACGAGCTGGGTCTTGTCCCCCATCTCTGCGAGCGCGACGACGGCGAACGATGCCAGAAAGGCGGTGAGCGGCGCGGACATCGGGTGACCCGGCGGGGCGGCGGCGCGACTACCGTCGCCGGAGGGTGGCCAGCTCGCGCTCCAGCGCCTCGAGGCGTTTCACGAGGAGGTCGCGCTCGGCGGAGAGCGCGGCGGACTGGCGGTCGCGCAGCGCGTAGCGCTGGTCCTGCTGGGCGAGCTTCGTCTGGAGCTCCGCCTCCCGGCCGTAGAGCGCCTTCAGCTCCCGCTCGAGCCCGCCCACCTTCTGCTTGGCGGGCAGATAGCCCGCGAACAGGACGTAGAGGAGGAGCGCGGCGAGCAGGACACTCGCCGCGACGAGCATCCAGGGGAGCTTGGCGCGCCGGCGATCGGCCACGGGCTCGAATTCTAACAGAAGAGATTAGTTTGCTATCATCCGAGTGTGGAGTTGCGACAGTTCTTCGACCGCGCGCTCGGGGCGAGCTTCCGCGACCTGGCGCTCGGCGAGGACCCGGCGTCGCCGTACCTCGCCGATCTCCTCACGCGCTTCGCGCGCACCGAGAACCTCTTCCCATCCGGCGTCACGACGCGGCGACTCGAGACCGTCGCGGATATGTTGCTCGAGACGCAGCTGGTCTGGCGCGAGGACGCGGTGTGGTTCCAGCCCGAGCGCGAGGTGGCGGTGCGCCGGCACATCGGCGACTTCACGCTCTTCATGACGGGTCTCTTCCGCGAGCGCGTCGAGCGCACGGCGTCCGCCTCCTACTACATCACGCAGGGCAAGCGCGCCTACCACTTCGTCTCCGAGCACGACCGCGCGAGCGCGCGCGGCGGTGCGTCGGCGCCGCTCTACCGGCGGCTCGCCGACCGCTTCGAGCGCTACGTCGGCGTCCTCGAGTACGCGCGCAAGGTTCACTTCGGTGACCCTCCGCAGCACCCGTTCTTCCGGCTGAACTTCGGATGACCCCTCCGGTGCTCGACGTGGAGCGCCTGCGCGGCCTCGACGAGGCCGCGCTCGACGCGACGCTTCGCGACTTCGCGAACGCCCACGGTTCCGAGGCGCTGCCCGCCCTCGCGGCCCTCGCGGTGGGCGACGAGCGGGGTCTCCGCCGTGCGGCGAAGCGCGCCCTCTACCGCCTCTCTCAGCGCGGCGTCTCGGCCCCGCCCCGCCCCGGACGGGGTCCCGTCGTCGAGTCCGGACCGGAGCGCGCCACGCGTGCCTGGCTGTCGGGCATCGACGGCAGCGGCTCGCGGGCCGCGTGGGTCCTCTTCGAGGGCAGCCTCGGGCGTGCCCGCCTCTGCTCGTTGATCGTCAACGACACGGTCGGCGTCGTGGACGCCGCGGGCGGCGATATCACGAAGAAGCGGCTCGAGAGCGAGCTCGAGGCGCTGCGCGCCTCTCAGAAGCTGCCGTGGGTCGAGACGGACCCGGCCCGCGCGCTCGCGCTCGTCGCCGAGGCGCTGGCGCTCCATCGCGACAAGGGCACGACGCCGCCTCCCGCGTTTGCGCGCTGGCAGCGGCTGTTCGCGGACGCGCGCGTCCCGGCGCCGCCGCCGCCGGGAGCGCCGAAAGACGCGGCGCGCGTCCAGCGGGGCGCCGAGCTGCTCGAGCTCCCAGAAACCGCGGGCTGGTTCCTCGATCCCGAGGCGGTGGATTCCGACGCCCTCGAGCTCCTCGAGGCGCGCGAGAGCCGCCTCGTCGTCTCCGACCAGGTCAAGGCCGAGCGCCAGACGGCGATCGTCGACCGCGTCGTCGAGCGCGAGCTGAGCTTGGACGCGCGCAGGCTCTGGGCGCGGCGGCTCGCCGAGATGGCGTGGGTCTTCGAGGCGACCGCGCGGCCCGAGCTCGGTGCCATCGCCCGCGCCGCCGCGGGGACGCTCGCGGACCCGGACGCCGACGTGCGCTCCCAGCCCTTCGCGCGTGGCCTCGCGCAGCGCGCGCTCGAGCTCGCCGGCGAGGTCGCATCCGGGAGGATCTCCGCCACCGACGTCAGTCGAAAAATAGCGCGCCCGCCCCAGGCCGCCCACGACTGAGCCGGCCGCGCGGACCCCGCTCCTCATGATCAGAGCGATGCCATGATCACAGATGTGCCCGGCATCACGGTCGGCCACGCGACGGATCCCGCCGCGCTCACCGGCGTCACCGTCGTCCTCACCGAGCGGCCCGCGACGTGCGCCGTCGAGCTGCGCGGCGGCGCCAACGACGTCGTCGGCCTCGACTACCTCGACCCGCGCCACCTCGTCCCGACGGTCAACGGTGTCGTCCTCGGCGGCGGTAGCCGCTTCGGCGAGGAGGCGATCGCCGGCGTCATGCGCTGGCTCGAGGAGCGCGGCGCCGGCTTCGCCGCCGGGCCGACCGTCGTCCCGCATGTGCCGGGCGCGTTCCTCTTCGACCTCAACGTGGGGGACGGCCGCGTCCGCCCCACCCGTGAGATGGGATATGCGGCCGCCTCGCGCGCCGCGCCGGGTCCCGTCCCCGAGGGCAGCGTGGGGGCCGGCACAGGCGCCAGCGTCGGCAAGCTCCACGGCATCGAGCGCGCGATGCGCGGCGGCCTCGGAAGCGCGAGCGCACGCGTGGACGGCCTGATCGTGGGCGCGCTGGTCGCGGTCAACGCCGTCGGTGACGTGCGCGACGCCGACTCCGGCGCGCTCGTGGCCGGCACGCGCGACGCCCCCGGCGGACGCAGGCTCATCGACACGGCGCGGGCTCTCATGCTCCACGGCGCGCTCGGACGTTTCGCCACGCCCGAGCACAGCACGATCGGCGTCGTGGCGACCAACGCGCGCCTGACACGGGCCGAGGCGGCGAAGCTCGCCGCGCTCGGCATGCTCGGCTTCGCGCGGGCGCTCTCGCCGCCCCACACCGCATTCGACGGCGACACGCTCTTCGCCCTCTCGGTGGGCGACCTTCCGGCCGACGTGACTCGCGTAGGCCTCGCCGCCGCCGAGGCCGTGGCCCACGCGATCTGCCGCGGCGTGCGCGCCGCGACGTCGCTCCCCCACCTGCCCGCCGCCAGCGACCTCTAGGCCCCGCGTCGTCTCGGGCGGTGTCATCGGCTTCCGGATTGCCCGGGGGGCGGTCGTGGGCGATCATCTCTCACACCGTAACGACGAAACATCACGGTGTCGAAGGAGGCGGCATGACGAACATTCCAGCCGCGATTGTCCAGATGGTGGACGTGATCTATGCGAAGGCGTTCGGCTTCGCGACGGCGCTTGCCGCGGTCGGCGTGATCAGCATGGCGTTCCTCCAGACCGTCAAGGACGTGCTCCCCGTGCGCCGCTGGTTCCAGGCGGCGTGGGTCCGTGGCTGGCTCGGCAACCAGGCGACCCAGACCCCGCCGATCGCGACAGGCAGCGCGGCCGAGGCCGACACGGCGGAGGCGGATCTCGTCCGGCTCGCGACGTCGGGCGACCGGAACGCCCTCTACGATCTCCCGATCGAGCAGGTCACCGGCCAGATGAATGCGGCCGCGCAAATGGTCCTCGACTTCCCCTGGCGGCATGAGCACCTGTTCCGCTGTCTCGCCGCACAGGCCGACGTCGACGACATCCGCCGGCTCCTGGACGCGCGCCCGCCCGACCGCGGGCCGCGGCGCGAGCTCAGCGCCGAAGACAAGTCGGCGCTCATCGACGCTCGCAACCGCGTGACCCATCAGGTGCAGCGCAGCCTCGACGGCCTCATGATCTCCGCGGGCTTCCGCTGGAAGCTCTGCCTCCAGATCGCTTCGATCGTCGTGAGCGCGCTCACGGTGTGGGTCGGGCTCCTACTCTTCGTGCGCGAGCCCATCGAGGTGTTCGTCCGCCACCTGCCCGTCTACGTCGTGATCAGTGTGCTCGGTGGCTTTCTGGCGCCGGTCGCGCGCGACCTGGTCGCGGCGCTGCAGCAGCTGCGGAAGTAGGGCGCATGGGCGTCCGGAACGAGCTGACCCTTCGGGAGCGTCGCGCGGGCGGCCCGGTCAGGGACTCGGTCAGCGAGCTCACGCCGCCGTTTCCCCAGGGCCGGCGCCGCGTCGTGCTCCTGGTCCACGGATACAACAGCACCGAGGGCGCGGCGCGCGCGAGCTACGACGAATTCGTCGGCGACCTCGCCACGCTCGGCCCCGGCGCGCGGGCGCTCCTGGCCGACATCGGCAGGCTCTATTGGCCCGGCGACGCCGACCTCGGCCCCGTCTCATTTCTGAGTTACCCCGCCGAGATCGCGCCGGCGCGCGACTCGGCGCAGAAGCTGGCCGACTACCTGCGCACCCTCGTGGGCCCCGGGGGAACGCCGACGGAGCTCTGCTTCGTCTGCCACTCGCTCGGCAATCGCGTGCTCCTCGAGCTGCTCGATCGCCTCGCGGCGGCGCCCGCGCCGTTCGGCCATGTCGCGGTGGTGGTTCTCATGGCCGCTGCTGTCCCGGTCGACATGGTGGCCGATGGCGGGACGCTCCTGGCGGGCGCGACGCTCGCCGGCACGAGCCTCGCTCTCTACTCGCGCGACGATAAGGTGCTCCACTGGGCGTTCCCGCTCGGCGAGACCGCCGCCGGCGAGGGCTTCTTCCCGACCGCCGTCGGCCGCTTCGGCCAGCCGCCCGGCGTGTGGACCGAGCGCCAGGAGCTCGCCGGCGATGACCACGGCGACTACTGGGGCGACCCGCGCGCGGCCGTCGGCGTCGCGCGCCTGCTCGGCGTAGACGTGCCGCGCCGGGTCGAGTCGGGCTGGACCGCTAGGCGGACGCTACCGGTGGCGACGGAAGTGTCGAGCCGCACGATCGCCAGCCGCGAGGTGCAGTCATGAGCAGGAGCCAGCGCCTCGAGTCTACGCCAGGACGCCGCGGTCTTCCCTTCCGCCCGGTCCGGGATTGTGTCAAGCTTGATGGCGCTGGGGCCAGAGTCCCGTCGTGTCGTTCGTGGGTCTCGCCCTCAGGGGCGAGCGATTCTCGGGTTCGAACGCACGTGGCGGCTGGTGCCTGTCTTGCTAAATTGGTGATTCTGAAGGCGCATGCCCGGGAACCCAGGGGTCGAGCTGGTCTTTTACGAGGCGCTCACGAGCCTCGCCGTGCCCGCGTTCTGCGAAGCGGTACGGGAGAGCCTCCTCACATCTCCGGCCCACCTGTGGATCAACCTCGAAGACGTGAAGGTCGCGGACGTCGCCGGGCCGGCCGCGCTGCTCCAGGCGGTGAGGCTCTGCGAGGCGCGTGGCACGCCCGTATCGATCCTGGCGAGCCCCGCAATCTACCGGGCAGTCCTTGTCGCAGGCGTCCTCCCGGAGCTGCCGCTCGAAGGACCCGGCGCAGGTCCCTCGATCCCGGCGCCCGGCGTGCCGCGCGAGGACCCCGGGCAGCCCCCGCGGTTCCTCGCGTGCACCGGCCGGCTCGGGCTGCGGCCGCCTACGTGGGACGAGCTGGAACACTTCGCGGCCTGGGCCAGCGACCCGCTGCTCGACCAGATGGTGGGCAGCCAGCTCCTCTTCCTCTGCCGTCACCTCGGGCCCTATCATCCGGACTTCGTCGCCCACACCCTGTACGACCCATCCGCGCTGACGCTCGTCGTCCTGCCGCTGGTCCCGGACGCCAAGCCCGTAGGCTTTGTCCGCCTCTTCAACGTGAACCTGGTCGAACGCTTCGCGTTCCTCGAGACCGGGATCGTCAACGCGCGGTCGTTGCGCGCGGGCTGGGGTATCGAGGCCTCGCGCCTCGCGCTGGCGTGGGCGATGGACGCCCTCGAGATCCGTCGCGTGGAGGCCAAGGTCTACGCCTACAACGTGCTCAGCATCAACTCGCTCCGGCGCAACGGGTTCCAGCACGAGGGCGTCCTGCGCGCCGCGAAGATGTACGGCGGGCAGCTCTGGGACATCCTTCTCTTCGCGATCCTCGAGGAGGAGATGCGCGCGCAGCGAGTGCAGGACGGGTTCCCGTACATGGGGTTCTGGAAGCCCGATGATCGTCCATAAGATCCTGCCGCTCGTCGCGCTCGGCCTGAACCTGATGCTGCTCGGGAGCGCCCTCGCTCAGGACCGCAGGAGTCAGCGCAACCTGCTCTTCGCCTACCTCGTGACGGCCCTGGCCGTGTGGAACTTCGGGGTCCTCGGGCTGCGCGCGACCACGGACCCGGACGCCGCGCTGGCGTGGGAGCGGTTCCTCCACGTCGGCGTGATCCCGATCCCCGTGCTCTTCTACCACTACGTGCTCGCGTTCCTCGACCTGCCCCGGCGGCGCCCTGCGCTCATCGGCGGCTACGTGCTCTGCGGCGTGTTCCTCCTCGTCGGACCGACCCCGTTCTTCGTCAGCGGCGTCACGGACTCGGCGTGGGGATTCATGCCCGCCGCGGGGCCGCTGTACGCGCCGTTCTTCGTCTACTTCGAGAGCTACCAGGTGCTGGGTCTCGTCCGGCTCGTCCGGGCCTACGGCTCCCAGACCTCGAGCTTCAAGCGTAACCGCACGCTCCTGGTGATCCTCGGTGGCACGGTGAGCCTGCTCGGCGGCGTCGTCGACATCGTCCGCTTCATGCTCAGCTGGGACTGGCTCTACCCGATCGGGATCCCGACCAACGCGATCTTCGCGCTGGCGCTGGGCGTCGCCATCGTGCGCTACCGCCTGATCAACATCGGCGTCCTCGCCAAGCGCATCACCCTCTACCTCCTCACCTCGGTTGCCCTCGCGCCGGTCCTCTTCCTCGGCCTGTGGCTGTTCGACCAGATGGTGCTCGATCGCCCGGCCGCGTCGATGCCCGCGACCGGGGTCGGCACGCTGACGCGGGATGCCGTCATTCTGCTGCTCGTGTTCACGGTCGCCCTGCCCCTGCTCCGGAGACTCGAGGGAGGCCTGCAGCGGCTCATGTTCCGGCGCCGCCACGGCGTCCGCGACGCGCTGGTCAAGCTCACCAAGGAGCTGGGATCGCTGCTCGACGTCGGCGCGCTCGGGCGGACGCTCACGGAGGGGCTGGTGACCCGGGTCCCGGTGCTCTCCGCGGGCCTGTACCTGTACGACGCGGCGGCGGACCGGTTCACGCGGCACGCCCATGCCACGTCCGACGCGGCCGACTCGCCCTCGACCAGCGCCGTCCTCGACACGGCGCTCGCGCTCTGGCTCAGGATGACCGGTCGGACGCTGATCGTCGAGGAGACGTCGTTCGATGGCGGCGCCTTCGCGCGGATGCTCCCGGCGGTGTCACACCTCGAGCGTGAGCGCGTGGCGCTCGTCCTGCCGCTCTTCATGGAGGGCGAAGTCGCCGCAGCGCTCGTCGTCGGCGAGAAGCTCTCGGGCGAGATCTTCGACGGCGACGAAATCGAGCTGCTCGAGACGCTGGCGGGCGAGACGGGCATCGCCCTGAAGAACGGCGGCCTCTACGAGGATCTCCAGTCGAGGATGGACGAGCTCCGGCGCGCGCAGGAGACGCTCGTCCAGTCGGCGAAGCTCGCGGCCATCGGCGAGCTTGCGGCCAGCGTGGCCCACGAGATCAACAACCCCCTCACGGTGATCCTGGGCAACAGCGGTCTCCTACTCCAGCAGCTCCCGTCCGACTCGCCCGCGTACCGGAAGGTCGACGCGATCGAGGCGGAGGCGACCCGCGCGGGCAGGATCGTGCGCGACCTCCTCAACTTCGCCCGGCGGCGGGAGCCCAAGCGGGAGTCGGTCGGCCTCCATGAGCTGCTCGACCGCGCGATCGAGCTGCTCTCACCGAAGCTCGCCAGCGGACACGTGGAGGTCGAGCGGGTGTTCGACCAATCGATACCCCCCATCGCCGGCGATCGCGACCAGCTCACACAGGTCTTCCTCAACCTGATGACGAACGCGGCCGATGCGATGGGCAAGGGTGGCCGCCTTGTCCTACAGACGGGCATCGACCACGGGGAAGACGGCCAACGGATGATCAGCGTGAGCGTGTCCGACACGGGCCAGGGAATTCCGCCCGAGCACCTGGCGCGGATCTTCGAGCCCTTCTACACGACGAAGGCCGAGGGACACGGGACGGGGCTCGGCCTGTCGGTCAGCCTCGGGATCGTCCAAGCGCACGGCGGCGCGATCGACATGGAGAGCAAGCCGGGCCACGGCACGACGGCGCGCGTCAAGCTGCCCGTCCACTGAACCCGCCGACGTGACGGGGAGCCGCTATCCCCGCACCCAGGCCACGGCCGCGTAGGCGTAGAGCGCGGCGACGAGCCACAGCCGCCGACGCAGCCGCCTCGCCTGCTCCGCGCCGAGCGGGCTCAGGACGACGGGGTGCAGCCGGCGGGCGAGGAGCGCGCCGCCGAGGGCGCCGCCGATGTGGGCGCCGTTGTCGATGTAGGGGTCCATGAGACCGCCCGCGATCGTGAACAGCGCCCACACGAGAAGCACGAAGCCGATGCGGCGGTCGCGGAGGAGGAGCCGGTCGCGGTGCGCGCGGAAGAGCACGATCGCGGCGCCCTGGAGGCCGAAGATCGCGCCCGAGGCGCCGACGGACGGCCCCGCGCTCGTCACGAGGCTCACCGCCGAACCCGCGAGCCCGCCGAGCGTGTAGAGCACGACGAACTGGCCCCGGCCAAATGCATGCTCGCACACCATGCCGAGGATGTAGAGCGCGATCGCGTTGCCGACGAGGTGCTCGACACCGCCGTGCAGGAGCGTGGCGCTCAGCAGGCGCCAGTACTCGCCCGCGGCCACGCGCTCGCGGACGAGCGCGCCCATGGCGATGATCGCCTCGCGGGACCGGAGCGCGCCGAGTCCCACCTCGAGCGCGAAGACCAGGAACAGGACGCCGATGATCGCGGCGGTGACGGGCGGGAAGCGCCGCATACGCCGCTCGAAGTCGATGCGGCGCGAGAGCAGCATCTCCGCGGTGATGCGGAGCGGCGGCTCGGACGTCTCCGTCATCGCCGCTCCCCGGTGTCGAGCATCACCCCGAGCGCGAGCGCGACCCGCCGGTCGAAGCTCCGTCCCGGGTCCGCGCGGAGGTCGAGCATGTAGCGGTCGAGCAGCGTGAACTTCCGGTTGAACTCGCCGAAGATCTCCTCCGCCGGGCCGCGCACGAAGATGAAATTCGTCCGCAAGACGCCAAAGAAGGGGCCGAGGACGCGGCGGAGCAGCGAGAGGACGACGGAGTCCTCGATCGCCATGGCCAGCGGTTGCCCGGCGGGCGTCTCCACGTACCAGCGCTTGCGCACCACGTTGTGGACGTACGTCTTTCGGAGCTTCGCGATCGGCTCGCCCGTCTTCGCGAGGACCGTGTAGGTCCGCGTGAGGAACGCCACGCGCTGGTCCTGCAACACGCGCAGCATCGGCTCCCGGCGCGTGTCGTCGCGGTAGAGGGTCACGTGACGGAGCGGCCGGGCCGACATCGACACGACCATGAAGGCGAAGACCGTCAGGATCCAGCCGAGGAGCAGGACGAACGGCCCGACGAGCGGACCCGCCCCCCGCGCGGTGCCCGCTATCCAGCCGAGCACGAAGAGGGCCGCGATGACGCCGAGGACGTAGGCAAAGAGCGTGCGCACGGGATAGGTCGGCCGCTCGACGTAGAGGACCGGCGTGCCGTCCTCGGCCCATACCTCGTACTTCGTCCGGATCGTGAAGATGCGCTCGCGAAGGAGGAACACGTCGCGGTCGAACGCGGGGTCCACGTCCGGCGTCCGCGGCCGCGGCGCGCCGGGGATCGCGCCGGCGCGGAGGTGGCGCGCGCACACGGGACACTCGAGGAGCCGGCCCGCGTACTCGGGCCGCAGCTCGTACACCTCGCCGCACGGGCAGGCGACGACGATGCCCGCGGGGGTCAGGGCTCGAGCTCGCGCCGCCGCCGCCGACTTCCGCGCGTGCCTCGAGCCCGACGCCGTCCAAAGCGGCCGGGCGAGCTGGCTCCGACGACGTCGACGTTCATGCGCTGAGGCGCTCGGGTGCGCGGGTGGCGGCGAGAGCGCGTCCCGTCATCATCGTTCAGCCTACCGAGACGGGAAACGAGCTGACCACGCGGAAGCGCGCGCGCCGGGCGCGCACGGGCGGACCCGCCGCCCGGAGGTTCGGGAACCGTGCGACGAGCCGGCCGATCGCCACGCGCCCTTCCATGCGTGCGAGCCACATGCCCGCGCAGGCGTGGATGCCCGTGATGAACGCGAGGTGCTTATTGGGCGTCCGGCCGAGGTCGAGCCGGTCGGGCTCGGGAAACCGCGCGGGGTCGCGGTTGGCGGCGCCGATCCCGAGCGTCACGAGCGTGCCCTCGGGCATCGAGACGCCGCCCACCTCGGCGTCGCGGGCGGCGCGCCGGTTGCCGAGCTGATTCGGGCTCTGGTAGCGCAGAAACTCCTCCACGGCGCTTCCGATCAGCGCGGGCGCGCCGCGAAGCCGCGCGAGCTCCTCCGGATTCTCGAGCAGGCTGACGACCGCGTTCCCGATCAGGTTCGTCGTGGTCTCGTGGCCCGCGTTCAGGAGGAAGATGCACTGGTGCAGGAGCTCGAGCTCGGTGAGCCGGTCGCCCGCGTCCTCGGCGGCGATGAGAGCGGACAAGATCTCGCCCGGCTCGCTGCTGGGCCGGCGGCGCCGGTCGGCGATCAGACGGCGGAGGTAGTCTTTGAACTCCTCGACGGCGCGGCTGCCTGCCGCGAGCCGCGCCGCATCCGGAAGGGGTTCGAGCGCGCCCAGGATGGCGAGCGACCAGCCCCGGAGCGGCCCGCGCTCGTCGTTGGGCACGCCGAGCATGTCCCCGATGAGCTGGACGGGAAGCGCGGCGGCAAAGTCGTCCACCACGTCCATGCCGCCGTGCGCGACCGCGCGGGCGAGCAGCCCGTCCACGAAGCGGACCACGCGGGGTTCGAGCGCGGCGAGGGCCTTCGGCGTGAAGGCCGGCGCGAAGAGCTTGCGGATGCGCGTATGATCCGGCGGGTCGCGAAAGACCACGCTCGTCGTGTGGTGCTCGTAGAGGGGACTCGCGCCGAACTTCGGCCGGAACTCCACCCGCTTGTCGGAGCTCCACGTGTGGTGGTCCTGGTACACCGCGATGACGTCGTCGTAGCGCGTGAGGAAGTACGAGCCGTCGGGGCCGCGGTGCACGGGGTCCCAGCGCCGGAGGCGCTGGTAGTACGGAAACGGATCCTCGTAGTAGTCGTCAGGCAGCGCGAAGAAGTCGAAGGCGCGCGCCGCCGCACGCTCGGCGTCCTCGGACGCGACGCCGACCGCCGTCACTCGCGTTCCGGATACTTCGGCCGCAGCTCGTCGCGCGCATCCGCGTGGCGTTCGGCCAGCGCGCGGACCTCTGCGAGCCGGTCCGGCCTGTGGACAAAGCGCGGGTCAGTCGTGTACGCGGCCCAGCTCTTCATGTAATCGGGCTTCCCGAGCGAGAGCGCGAACTCCGAGACCTGGGTCGGGTTCGCGAGGTCGGCCATGATGCCGACCTCGTGGTGGACGCTCGGATTCCGCCCGTCGAGGAACGCCTTCAACGAGGCCGGCTTCGGGCCGTGCGGCAGGCCGACGGGATGGAGCGTCACCATTCCCTCACGGACCACGCCGCCCCCGCTGAAGAAGTCGCCGAAGTGGTACCCGAGCGTCTCCAGGTAGTCGAGGTTCTTGTGGAAGAAGGGCAGCCACATGCCTTCCTTCTCCACCGAGCGGACCGTGAAGATGCAGATGTAGCAGCCCGGGAGCTTGAAGATCGTGTGGCCCGAGGGCGGGACGTGCGAGCGATCGGCGACGAGCGGGCGCACGTCCTCCACCGCGAACCGGTAGGGGAGGTAGTCGCCGCGCCACCCGACGACGTCGAAGGGGTGCGTCGGGTGCACGCGGCGGGTGTAGACGCCGTCGACCTTCGAGACGATCTCGAAGCGGCCGGCCTCGTTCCGGGTGTCGAGCGTGCGCGGGAATTTGTAATCGCTCCGGCTGTGGGTGATGAATTGGCCGGTGGTCGGCGCCTCGGACTTCTCCGGATCGCCCGCGAAGGACTCGTAGACCCAGTAATGCTGCGGGCCGGGGGCCAGTTCGAAGCGGTGCGTGACCCCCTTCGGGACGATCAGGAAGTCGCCCTTCTTGAACTCGATCGGGCCGAACATCGTCTCGAGCGTGCCGGCACCCTGGTGAACGAAGAAGACGAGCGTCGCGGCGTGGTGCTCGAAGAAGTAGTCCATGGGCGCCCGCGGCGCGGTGACGTTCATCGCCACCGTCGCGTTCGCGACGAGCCGCCCCATGCCACGGTAGACGTCGCGCGCCTCGGCGGGCGCCACCATCTCGAGCGCGTGGTGGGTGCCGCCGACGGGCCGAAGCGGTGACTCCCAGTGGGGCGCCCACGCGCGCCCGTCCAGCGCGCGCGTCTCCTCCGCGAGCCAGTTGGTCGGCGGGTAGAGGTGGTAGGTGTGGGTGACCTTGCCCGCGAACCCGCCGCGGCCGTGCTCCTGCTCGAAGACGTCACGGACGAGGGGACCGGCGTGGGGCGCCTTCGGAACGATGCCGACCTCGGGGATGCCGCTGAAGTACTCGTACTTTTCCATAGGCGCCTTCCTCCTACCCGGATGGGTGGCCCAGGCCCAGATTGTACGTCACTCAATGTCCTCGCCGGCGGAGGCTATACTCGGACCCATGGCCCGACGTGGGAAGCTCATCCGTTTTCCGAAGACGCCGCCCGAGCCGAGCGACGAGCCTGGGCTCGTCGAGGTGCACCGCTGCGACCGGGCGGAGGCGGTCGTCGTGAAGGGTCTCTTCGAGAGCGAGGGGATCCCGGCGCTGTTTCGCTCACGCCTCACCCACTCGGTCCACCCGTTCTCGGTCGGGGCGCAGGGCGAGGTCGTCATCCTCGTCCCCGCGGGCGAGGCCGAGCGGAGCCGCCTCCTCCTCGCCCGCATCGCGCCCGGCCCGAGCTTCCCCTAGTCCCGCCCGAGCGCGGCGATCACGGTCTCGAGCGCCCGCGCCGTGAGATCCAGCGCCCGCGGCTCGAGCGTCGCAACGCTGTCCCGAGACGTGTGGTAGGTGTCGAACGGCGCGGGACGACGGAGCAGGAACCGGACCGCGCCCCACGCCGGGTGGAGGATGAACTGACGGAGCGCGTCGGCGTTCGCCCGGGGGATGACCGTCAGTCCGTACGCCGGAACGCCGGCCGCGGCGAACGCGCGATGATCGCTCCCGAAGCGCGGGATACGTCCGACGAGGTGGTAGCCCTCGTCCTGCCTGAGCCCGAGGGACTCGAACGCCCCGCGGGCCACGCCCGTGAGCACGCTCGCCACTCCGGCGTCCCACACGACGAGGCTGTCGCCGATGCCACAGAGCTCGAGGGACAGCACGCCCGCGATGCCCACGACACCCCACTCGCGCACGTACTCCCGCGCGCCGAGGAAGTCACGCTCCTCGCACGCGGTGAAGAGGAGCCTCACGCGGAGCTGCGGCGGCACGCGCGGCGCGAGGCGCTCCACGAGGTGCAGGAGGATTCCGACGGCCGCGGCGTTGTCGTTGGCGCCGGGGCTCCCGGGCACCGCATCGTGGTGGGCGCAGAGGACGAGGACGCGATCTCCCGCGCCGACGTCGACCGCGAAGGTCTCGCCGCGGCCCTCGGGGACATCGAAACGGTGGCGCACGAACGGCACGCCGCACGACTCGAGATGGCGCGCCACGGCGGCCTCGCGCTCGGGGTTCGATCGCCCCGCCAGGAGCCGGGCCAGGTCGAGCGGCGCCGTCACGCGATCCGGAGAAGGGTCCGGGCGTTGTCCGCCATGCGCGCGGCGAGCGCGTCGAGGGGCTCGCCGCGGAGTTCGGCGACGCGCGCGGCGGTGATCGGGAGGTACGCGGGCTCGTTCCGCTTGCCGCGGTAGGGCTGGGGTGGCAGGAACGGGCAATCGGTCTCGACGACGAGGCGGTCGGCCGGGACGAACCTCGCCACGTCGGGGAGCGCGCGCGCCTTGGGGTAGGTCAGGGGACCCGCAAGCGAGACCAGGAGGCCGAGATCGAGGCAGCGCCGGGCGATCGCGACGTCGCCCGAGAAGCAGTGCATGATGCCGCCGGTCTCCTCGACGTCCGATTCAGCGAGGATCGCGAGCGTCTCCGGGTGGGCGTCGCGACAATGGATCAACACGGGCTTCCCTACGCGGCGGGCGAGGCCGAGCTGGGAGCGGAAGCAGCGCTCCTGCGCCTCGCGCGGCGAGAGGGTGCGGAAGAAATCGAGGCCGCACTCGCCGACCGCGACGACGCGTGGTGCTCCGGCCAGGCGCTCGATCTCCGCGAGCGCCGCCGCGTCGGCCGCGGCGGCGTCGTGGGGGTGGAAACCGACGGCCGCCCAGACGTCGGCCTCGCGCGCGGCCAGCGCCACGGCCGCGCGCGAGGTAGGGACGTCGGTGCCGACCGTCAGCATGCGCTTCACCCCGGCTGCGCGCGCGCGCTCGAGGACGGCGTCCAGGTCGGCCGCGAACTCGGGGAAGTGGAGATGGGCGTGGGTGTCGAAGAGCTCGGGTTTCACATCGCGCCGAGGACACCCGCGGCCTTCTTGACGTCGCGCGGCGCCACCCAGAGGATCGCGCCCCAGCGCCCGGAACCCGCCGCGACCGCGTCCATCGCGACGACGTTGACCTTCGCCGTCGCGAGCCTGCCGAGGACATCGGCGCAGGCGCCGATGCGGTCATCGCCCTCGATGATGAAGCAGCGCTTGGGGCCCTTGACCTTCCACTTCATCCGCTTGGCGACGTCCCGGAAGCCCATCGAGTCCATCGGAACGAAGTCGAGCTGCGCGCCGCGCCCCTGGGGGAAGCCCGAGTAGGCGATGAGGTTCACGCCCGCGCTCCGAAGCTCGCCGAGAATGCGCGCCCCCTCGCCCGGCTTGTCCGGCACCATCAGGTAGAAGTAGTCCATTGTCCTCACGGTCTCAGCCATGACGCCCTCCTCTGCTGGTCCTGCGTCTCACGGGGTCACCCGAAAGCTCAGCCGGCCGACGAGCTGCCCCCAGCTCGTCGTCACGTCCACCGTCCAGCGCCCGGCGGGATCGACCGGGAACGCGGTCTTGCGCGAGTACGTCCGGAACCCTTCCCGCCGGCCCCCCCTGACGGGCGAGAGGGCCACCACCTCCACCACCCTGCCGTCCTGGCGCCACACGTGCCTCACCCGCTGCGAGAGGCCGGCCGGCGCGTAGATGGGAGTGTACGCGACAAGGCCCCGCTCTTTCAGTTCGCCTGCGGGGATCGCCCCGGGCGCCGGCTCGAGCGAGTCGATGGAGCCGACGATCCACGTGATCGTGGCGTCCGTCACGAAGAGCGGCACCGGCGCGATGAGCGCGCGCCCGACGGCGACCGCCATCGCGGCGACCGCGCCGATCGCGACCGCCGTGCGCAGCGCCTCCCGCCACGTGAGCCCCCGCGCGCGCCGGAGCGCGGGCGTCAGCGCCACGGCGGCCAGGAAGGCGCTCGCCACGAGCGACGGGAAGGGCGGCAGGCCGACGAGCGGCAGCGCCACGTTCAGCGCGGAGAACACCGCGACGATGAAGAACACGTAGCCGAGCCACGGCCGCGGGTGAACGAGCGCCCGGTACCACGGGTCGAACGTCGCGACGAGCGCCAGCGCCACGAGGAGCCCGAAGAACGGCGCATTGAGCGACGTGAACGTCGTGGCCGCCCAGTAGGCCGGCAGCACGAACAGGAGCAGGCCGTGGCACAGGCTCTGGATCGTGTAGTCCGCCGCGGTCACGAGCAGCCGGCCCGACCGCCGGCCGGAGGCCTCGACGGCTCCGCGCACCTGGGTCATCACGGCGAAGAGGAACCAGAGCAGGAGCAGGTAGCCGACGATCCACCCCACGTGCGGCTGGTCCCGCCGGAACACGAAGAGCGTGCAGAGGCCGCCGCCCAGCGACGCGCACGAGACACCCCAGTCGCGGAACCAGGAGAGAAGCGGCAGCACGGCGGAGGTCCGGACTCGGAGCTAGGCGGCCGGCGTGCCCTGGCTGGGCGCATCCGTCGACCCGAGGCGCTCGGCGAGCCGATGCGCGACGGCGTCGCGCTTGAGCGCGCCCACGCAGTCCAGCACATCGCCCGCCGTGGAGTGGATCTTGAGATGGGCGCCGACCAGGTCGAGTGCGCTCGCGCGCACCGGGGCGTCGAGGCTCACGATCTCGCGCAGGACGCGCGCGATGGACGGATCGGCCCGGGCCACCCGGACCATCGCGTCCACGTAGTCGTCGTCGCTGAGCC
>Ga0137396_10000096_pt1 | contig 32667 bp, 29 predicted proteins | sample czc16metaG_FD_108284 | JGI IMG/M metagenome (GOLD analysis project Ga0137396, IMG submission 108284) | Vadose zone soil microbial communities from Angelo Coast Range Reserve, California, USA - czcobulk3.16 metaG | ecosystem: Environmental > Terrestrial > Soil > Vadose zone | place: USA...
GCGGACAGCGACCGAACTCACGCGTACATCGCGCCCGAGGTGTCTGCAGACCGGACCGGATTGTCGCCCAGGACCTTGTCGACGGCGCGCTCGAAGTCGGTCATCGACACGGATTCGCGGTCCTCCCGGATCGCGAACATTCCCGCTTCCGTGCAGATCGCGTGGATGTCGGCACCCGTGGCCCCGTCGCAGCGGGACGCGAGCACCCCGTAGTCGACCTCGCCGGCGACGTTCATCTTTCGTGAGTGGATCTTGAAGATCGTCATGCGGGATTCGGAAACCGGCATCGGGATCTCGATGATCCGGTCGAACCGACCGGGACGCAGAAGCGCGTCGTCCAGGATGTCAGGGCGGTTCGTGGCCCCGATGATCTTGACTTCCCCCAACGGGTTGAAGCCGTCGAGTTCGGCGAGGAGCTGCATCAAGGTCCGCTGGACCTCTCGATCTCCGGAGGTCGCGACCTCGAGGCGTTTGGCGCCGACCGAATCGAGTTCGTCGATGAACACGATGGAGGGGGACTTCTCCCGGGCGAGTTGGAATAGCTCCCGCACGAGCCGCGCCCCTTCGCCAATGTATTTCTGGACGAGCTCGGAGCCGACGAACCGGATGAACGTGGCCTGCGTGCGGTTGGCGACCGCCTTCGCCATGAGCGTCTTACCGGTCCCCGGAGGCCCGACGAGCAGGACGCCCTTCGGTGGCTCGATGCCGACCTTCCGATAGAGGTCCGGCTTGAGGAGAGGATCTTCCACGGCTTCGCGCAGTTCGCGCATCTGGATTTCCAGGCCGCCGATGTCCGCGTAGGTGACCGGAGGCTTCTCGATGATCTCCGCGCCGGTGACGATCGGGTCGAGGGAAGGAGGCAGGACGCCCATCACCGCGAGGGTCTGCTTATTCAGCGCGACGCGCGCCCCGACGACGAGGTTGTCCTTCGCGATGTAGTCCGCCGCGTTCACGATGAAGTCCGGACCTGTCGACGACTTCACGACGACGCGACTGTCCGCCAGGATGTCGCGGATGTTGCCGATGATCAGTGGCGGGCTCTTCAGTCGATCGAGTTCCTGTTTCAGCCGTCGGATCTCCTTCTGGAGTCGACCGAGCTCCGTCTCGGCGTACCGCTTCTCCCCTTCCACGCGACGGGCGGTCTCCAATAGCTTGTCATTGCGATCCTCGAGCGAGGCGATACGCACCGACATTTTCTCGGAGAACTCTCGGATCTGATCGTCGTCCATAGATTCGCCCGGTGGGTGGGCCACGATACGAAGGCTATATACCCGGCCCTTTTTATTTAGTCTTTGCGGGCCCGGTTCGTGATCTGCGAATTGTGTGGGGCGGACGTTCCCCGGCTGAAGACAGTGGCAATCGACGCGACCGTCCTCTCCGTGTGCGGAGACTGCGCGCGCTTCGGCGAAGAGATGGCGAGCGCCCCCTTGCGGCCGAGCACCATGCCGCCTGTCATCGCCCAACGGCTCGAGGCCCGCCAACGGCGCATGACACCGAAGGACGTGTACACGCAGAGCGGCGAATTGGAGCTGATGGAGGACTTCCCGCAGTTGATCCGCCAAGCGCGGGAATCTCGCGGATGGAAGCAGGCCGACCTCGGCGCCAAGATCAACGAGCGGGCGAGCGTGATCGCGAAGCTCGAATCCGGGACGATCACCCCGGGGGACGACCTCGTCCGCAAGTTGGAGCGTCAGCTCGGCATCAAGCTCAAGGAACGCGTTCAACCCATCGCGGTGAAGAAACAGGCCCCGGGCGCGGGCATCACCTTGGGCGACCTTCTGAAGAACAAGGAAAGCGGGGACTGAATCAGGGCATCTGCAGACGGGCCTTCACGGCCGCCAGGAACGGCGTGACGTCCACGCCCGACTGACGCGCCGCGATGAGGGCTGCGACTTCAACCTCGACATCCATCTTCTCCTGGATCTCGTTCACGCGGCGGATCACGGCCTTCCGGTCCATTCCGGTCTTCGCGGCAATCCCGTCGACGATCCGCACGAACAGGTTTTCCTCTGCCGGCGTCGGGGTGGAAAGGATCGCGGTGGTCGGCACGTAGTCCCTCGGCACCTCGACGGCGGACACATCGAACCCGGGTCGGATCGTCCCCTCGTGCGACTCGAGCAGTTTCGTCTCGAGGCCGATCTGCAACAGTCGCTGGGCGTCCCGCGGAGGGAACCAGCGGAGGTCCATCGACGCCGACAGGACGAACTCTTTCTCGCTCAGCTCGTCGCGGCCCTTCCGTTTGAAGAGGAGGGCGATCGCATCGCGTAATTCCTCCATGCGGCCCCAGGAATCGACCCAACGGCCCTGGCCTAGATAAACGTGCGGCGGTGCGAGCGAACGTTTATCCCGCCCGCCGTGGTTATTCGGACGCTCCAGCGTAAGGTCGCGCCGACTCGTGACGCGCGATGCAAGCCTGGAGAGGACGTCGTATGGGTCCCTCCTCGAAAGCCCCGAGTCCGGGGCGCTCCGTGACAGGGGGACAACGCGGCGTCCAACAATCCCTCGGCAAGGGTCAGGGCGTCGAGTGAGCAGTCGCTTGGCCGTGACACGCACTGTTACTGCCGGGGGACATCCCCCGGCGAGGTCTGGTCTCCCGTGTCCCGCCGCTGCCATCACGAGGCGATCCGGCCCAACAGGGCGTCGACCCCGTCCAGGCGCCCCGCGACGCCATCGAAGTTCGTGAGCGCATCTCGGTTTCGGCGTTCGAACTCCCGGAGGACACCCCTGGCGCGACGGGTGAACAGGACGTGGTTGCCCCGGGCGTTGAGGGCGGCGACGGCCGCATTCCTTCCCGTCACGAAGACGATGCTCCCCCCATGGAACCGGATCTCCTGCAAAGGCCCCGCCGAAGGATGCATGGAGTCCTCGACGAACATGCGGACCGCCGCGAGCATCCCGCCGAGGATGTCGGAGTCCATGTCTCGAGTGGGATCGGAAGAGAAGTGCTTCAGGAGTATCCCGCTGCGGTGAAGCAAGAAGACTTCCTCCGCGCCCGGGTCTCTCGACCGGGCGGAGCCAATCGGGCCCTGAGGCAGGAAGAGGGAACGTCCCACGAACGCCAGGACCGCCAGGACCATTCCGACCTGGAGCGGCCAGACGCGAGGGCCAGACGGGAGGGGAAGCACGCTGAACGAAGAGGGTTTCGTCTCGACGCGAACCACTCCTCCGTTCGCGGCTTGATAGGTCGCCGCGACACCCAGTTCGACATGATCCGCTCGATTCGAGGACGGCACCGTCGCGTTGAAGAGGAGCGCCATCGATCCGACCGGCACGGAGTCGAGGATCCAGGTGAGCCGACCGTCCTGCACGGTGGGCCAGCGAGACGCGGACACCAGGGCAATGGACTCCGGGACCGAGACGACCACCGATACCTGGTTCGCCGTCGAGTTGCCTCGATTCGTCACGTCGACGCGATAGTTTTGCAGGCTGTCGGGAACGACGTTGGCCCGGGTCGAACTCAGCTGCAGGTCGATCAGCGGTTCCTCCACCTTCGGGGCGGCGACGACGTGGACGGCGGCGCTCACGGAGATCGGATCCGCACCGTGGGATTCCTCATCGTCGTGCTCCCCCTTGTCCCAGACCTGGACTCGAGCCTCGTTGACGAGGTCCTTCCCGTCCGTCCCGGATCCTACGACGACGTGGACCGCGATCGCAAAGGGCCGGAGCTCATCCCGGATGCACACCCAGGTGAGTTGCGTCTGCAGACAAGAACCCGGGGCCTCGGACGACACGACCGCGAACCCGTCGAGATTGGATTCCGTCACGATGAGGTTTCGTGCCTTTTCCTTGAGGGGAGTGATCCAGATCCAGAAGGTCACGTTGTCTCCCGGAGACGCCTGGGTGCGGCTTACGAGCATCGAGGCAACGACCGGTTGGTCCCCGCCCCCGGCCGCGAACGGTACGGCGGCGACGAGGACGAAGCCGAATGCGAGAAGAAGCGGAATCCACATCTGAAATCGGCGATTCGTGGCTCGAACAATCGTGAGTTCCATAGGTACCTCCCCTCCCTCAGAGCGGCGGACCGCACCGGTAGGTACGGCATCCATTCTCCGGGGGCGTCAAGAGGGTTGTGGGCAAATTATCACGAAGCCGCCATGGCGGGCGAGAGCAGTTCGATCACGGCGCGGCGGGGCTGGTCCGAGGGAAGCGCCGCGATCGCGCGACTCAACGCCACGCCGAGGTTGGTGAGATCGATCGATGAGCGAATCACGATGCCTTCCTCTTCGATGTCGAGGATCGTGTCCTCGCTCCAGGAGTACCAGTCCACGACGCGGAGGCGATTCGCGGCCGTGACCGCGTCCAGATCTACGCCGAGTCCGCCAAGTTCCGCGAGGACCGAGTCGGGCGATTGGCCCGAGATCACCACGAGTCCGCTGGCGCCCGACTTGAGGCCTTCCGCGAGGAAGGTGAGCGCGAACCGGAGCTTCTCCTGACCCGGAGGCCCTTGCACAATGACGCTCGATCCCGCGGGAAGGCCACCCTGGACCATCGAGTCGAAGCCCTGAATGCCCGTGGCCAGCCGCGCCATGCGATCACGATTCCAACGGTCGGGTCAGGCCGCAACGGATGGCCAGGTCTGGATAGACGCTCATGGCGTCGCGCAAGGCCGCCTGGAAGACGCCCTTCGCGGTGTCGGCACCGAGGCCCTGGGCGCACACGGACCACAGGTCGCGGTGGACCTCCGCGACGAGTTCTCGCAGATAGTCCAAGCTCCCTCCGGTCCCGCCGACCATCTGCTCGAAGACGGCCTTCCGGAGTTCCTGGTGGTCATTCGTGAGTCGGTGCTCCATCTCCGTCTGGATCGCGGGCGCACCGAAGTGGCGGATTCGTTCGAAGAGGGCGTGGAAGTAGGCGACGTAGAAGTCGATCACTTCGCGCAGAGGCCCCGCGTCGTCCGCGAGGTCGACGTCGAAGCGCAGGTGGGGCGACCGCAGACGGTACTCGAACGTCCGCGAATCGTGTTGCCGCCGTTCGACGAGGCCGAGCTCCGCGAACCGCTGCAAGAACTTCGACGCGGTCGTGATGTGGATGTCCAGGGAACGAGCGACCTCGCTCGAGAGGTGCCAATTCGCGTCCCGGAGGGACCGCAGGATCGAGAGGCTGTGCTCGCCCGAGAGGAGCACGATGGCCCGCTGGAACGTCTGCTGGTCCATGGGGGAAACCTTCACCGGAACGGCGCGGCGCGCACCGAACTCTATGCATCGTGGAGTGGGGAGTTCATAAGCTGTCCTCCGGGATTCTCACGCTTGAGTATCGTCGGCCAGAACGAACAATTACAGGAAACCCGCGTCACACATCGCTCCCGGATTCGCGTCGCGCTCAGGGCGGCATACGCATCAGCACGAGCCGGAATTGTCGAGGGTGACGGGGCTAAGCAAGGTTGAAGTAGGGGTACCCGATTCGGGCCCCCTACGGCCGTCCCCGCCTCGTGAACGCTCCTTCGCCCGCGGCCTGGCCCGAGGGCCCGCGATGCGCTACACCCGATTTGAGAAAGCCCGGATCATCGGAGCCCGGGCGCTCCAGATCAGCATGGGGTCGCCGATCCTCATCGACGTGCCTTCCGGGGTCGTCGACCCGATCGAGATCGCCTGGGTCGAGTTCAACACCGGGGCCATCCCGATCACCGTGAAGCGAGAAACCTAGCACGTCTCCCACGGCCTGTATCGACCGTGCCACAGGCGATGGATTCCGTGCCACCCTTGAATCAAATATTTTATATAGAACTGTATACACATAATTCGTCCAAGAAAACCCTTGGAGGTGGATCACCATGGAGCGCAAGAGCAAGACAACGGCTGCTGCAAAGGAGACCAGCCTTGCGAGGACGACCCCGTCGCCCTTCGCATGGTTCGAGGACGTGGACCGGTGGTTCGACAGCTTCCGGCGGACCTTCGAGGACCGGTTCTGGGGCGGACCCCTCGCCCGATGGACTGGGTCCGACGCGCCGGTGCGAGAGCCCCTTGTCGACCTGATTGACCAGGGCTCGGAGTTCATCGTCCGCGCGGAGCTGCCCGGGGTGTCCAAGGAGGACGTCGACCTCACGGTCACCTCGGATGGGATTGAGATCCGGGCGAAGACGGACCGGTCCCGCGAGGAGAAGGAGAAAGACTACTACTACTCCGAGCGGACCTACCAGGCCCTCCACCGCGTCCTCAGCTTCCCGGAAGAGGTCAAGGCGGACCTCGCGTCGGCGACTCTGAAGGACGGCCTCCTCGAGGTGCGGGCCCCGAAGAAGCAGCCGACCCCCGAATCAAAGCCCGTGAAAGTGCCCGTCGAGTGAGCGGGCACTCCTTTCCTCTTTTTCCACCCGATGTAGGTTTCCACATGAATTCAAGTAATTCCGATTCGATGCGAGGCCCCGAGCGCCCATCCGTGTCCACGGAAAGCGCAGGAGTCTGAAATCCCCATGGCGGCCGGTCGTGAGAAATTTCTCCGAGTCGCGGAGGCGAAGCCCGCGGACGCGGGTCGCGGGATCGTCCACCTCGACCCCGAAGTCATGAAGATCCTGGAGCTCAAGGAAGGCGACGTGGTCCTGATCCTGGGCGGCAAGTCGACCGCGGCGGTCGTACGACGCGGCTATCCCGAGGACGCGAACCGCGGCGTGATCCGCATGGATGGCATGCAACGGCGGAACGCCGGGGTCGGCATCGACGACAAGGTGGGCCTCCGGAAGGCGCTCGCCCGCCCCGCCGAGAAGGTCTCCCTGGCCCCCACGGAACCGATCCGGATCATGGGCGGAGAGGAGTACATGGCCCAGGTCCTCCAGGGACGGGCGATCACGCGGGGCGATGTGTTGAGCGTCAGCGTGATGGGGCGCAAATTCGACTTCGTCGTCATCTCGTTCTCGCCCGGCGCGGACGCCGTCCTCGTGGAGCAGGGGACGGAGATCAAGATCGCGGAGAAGCCGACGAAGGAAGAAGCGGCGAAGGTCCCCAAGGTCGATTACGAGGACATCGGCGGGCTCGGCCAGGAGGTCCGCAAGGTGCGGGAGATGATCGAACTCCCGCTGCGTCACCCGGAGCTGTTTGAACGACTCGGGGTCGAAGCCCCGAAAGGTGTGCTCCTCCACGGACCTCCGGGGACCGGCAAGACCCTCCTCGCGAAGGCGGTCGCCTCTGAGACGAACGCGAACTTCCAGTCGATCTCCGGACCGGAGATCATGTCGAAGTTCTACGGCCAGAGTGAGGAGAACCTCCGCGACATCTTCAAGCAGGCCGAAGAGAACGCCCCGAGCATCATCTTCATCGACGAACTGGACAGCATCGCTCCGAAGCGGGACGAGGTCGCGGGCGAGGTGGAACGTCGGGTCGTCGCCCAGCTGCTCGCCCTGATGGATGGACTCCAGGCGCGCGGCAAGGTCGTCGTGATCGGTGCAACGAACCGCCCGAATGCGCTCGATCCCGCGCTGCGCCGGCCCGGTCGGTTCGACCGGGAGATCGAGATCGGCGTCCCGGACCGAGACGGTCGACTCGAGATCCTTCAGATCCACACGAGAGGCATGCCGCTCGCGAAGGACGTCGAGCTGCAGGAACTGGCCGGGATCACCCACGGGTACGTCGGCGCGGACCTGTCGGCCCTATGCAAGGAGGCCGCCATGCGTTCCCTCCGGCGGATCCTCCCCGAGATCGACATCCAAGTCGACTATGTCCCGCCCGACGTGCTGAACCGCCTCGAGGTCGCGCGCGACGATTTCCTCCAAGCGTACCGGGAACTCGAGCCGTCCACGCTGCGGGAGGTCCTCATCGAGAGGCCGAACGTGCACTGGGACGACATCGGGGGCCTTGACGAGGCGAAGCAGGAACTCCGGGAATCCATCGAATGGCCGTTGAAGATGAACAAACTGTTCGCCCACTTCGATGCGCGCCCGCCGCGCGGCATCATGCTGTACGGTCCCCCCGGGACGGGCAAGACGCTGCTCGCGAAAGCGGTGGCCACGGAGGCGGAGGCGAACTTCATCTCCGTCCGCGGGCCTGAATTCCTCAGCAAGTGGGTCGGAGAATCGGAACGGACGGTTCGCGAGACCTTCCGGAAAGCGAAGACCGCGGCCCCCTGCATCATCTTCTTCGATGAGGTCGATGCGATCACGCCGGTGCGCGGCGGGAGTGGAGACTCCCAGGTGACGGAGCGAGTGATCTCGCAGATCCTCACGGAGATGGACGGCCTCGAGGAACTCCACAACGTGACCGTGATCGCGGCGACGAACCGCATGGATCTGGTCGATACCGCCCTCCTGCGGCCCGGCCGGTTCGACCGGCACATCTACATCGCGCCGCCGGACCTCGCGACCCGCAAGGCGATTCTGGCCATTCACAGCCGGAAGAAACCGCTCGCGAAGGACGTCGACCTCGACGACCTCGCGCGTCGCACGGACAAGTACACGGGCGCGGAGCTTGCAGCGGTCTGCAATGAGGCGTCCATGCTCGCCATCCGCGAGTACGCGCTGAAGTTCCCGAAGCTGGATGAATCGTCCCTGAAGAAAGTGTCCATCGAGAAGCGGCACTTCGACGCGGCGATGAAGAGAATTCAACCGCAGACCGGAGACGCCTCCATGTACAGACGCATGCCTTCGCCTTTCCCACGAGGACCCGAAGTCAGCTAGGCAGAAGGATTAAGCCGCGGAGCGAGGAATCGCCGATGATGGCGGCCTCCGCTCCCGGCAAGCTGATCCTCTTTGGCGAGCACGCGGTCGTCTTCGGCGAACCGGCTCTTAGCACCGCGATCAATCTCCGCGCGGAGGTGTATGCGCGGCCGCATACGGAATGGCTCGCGGACGGAGCGTCCCTCGATGAGCCGCGGTTCCGGTACGTGAAGGCGGCGGTGGCGAAGGCGAAACCCGACGGACCTCTCTGGATCGAAATCCGCTCGATGGTCCCGAGCGGGGCCGGGCTTGGCTCGTCCGCCGCGGTGACCGTCGCGACCTTGGGCGCGCTCCACGGGCTGGGAGGGTCGATCGAGGCGCCCGCGATCGCGCGTGAGGCGTTCGACGTCGAGCATGAGGTCCAGGGTCGGGCAAGCCCCATCGACACGAGCACGGCCAGTGCGGGCGGCGGCGTCCTCGTGCTTCGAGAGCCTCGAGACGGACTTCTGTGGTCGATCGAACGGGACGACCGACGGTGGTTCCTGCACCGCATCGCGTTGCCCCCCCTGGACTTCGTCATAGGGAACACCGGCATCAGTGCGGCGACCGGACCGCTCGTCGCCAAGGTGAAGGATCGAGTGGACCGCGACCCGCGCGCGGCCCAGGCAATCCGGCAAATCGGGGAGATCACATTGGACGGTGTGCGCGCGCTCCAGGACAAAGACCTCGTGTCCGCGGGGCAACTGATGGACCGAAACCACGCGATCCTTACAGACCTTGGGGTCGGCCATCCCTCACTGGACCGGCTCGTCGAAGCGGCCCGCCGCTCGAGCTACGGGGCGAAGTTGACCGGAGCCGGAGGGGGCGGCAGCATCGTCGCGTTGACGGACCGTCCATCGATGACCGCGGAGGCCATCCGAGCCGCGGGAGGAAAGGCGTTCGTCGTTCAATCCGATTCCCTCGGGGTGGCGAAGCTCGGATGACCGTGCGTGCCCACAAAGTCCGTGCCACCCGAGGGGAGCGTCCGTCGCCCTCCGCGTCACTCCTCATTCTGCATGCGTCCGAACTCCTGACGCTGGGAGGGATACTCGGACCCCGGACGAGGGAGGCCGCGAGCGAACTCGGTCTCATCGAGGACGGGGCGGTGTATGCGGAGGGAGATCACATCGTCGACGTCGGCACGACGTCCCAGGTCCTGGCCCGACATCCTCGGGCTTCCGTGCAACTCGATGCGACGGGAACCGTCGTGATGCCAGGCTTCGTGGATCCGCACACACACCCGGTCTTCGCGGGGTCACGGGAACGCGAAGTGGAATGGAAATCGCAAGGATTGAGTTATTCGGAGATCGCGGCCCGCGGGGGAGGAATCCTGCAAACGGTCCGCGCGACCCGAGACGCATCGGAAGAGCGGCTCGCACGAGAGGGCGCGAATCGCCTCCGAGCGATGGCGGCCTTCGGCACGACCACGGTGGAGGCGAAGAGCGGATACGGCCTGCGCACGGTCGACGAACTCAAAGTGCTGCGAGCCATCGCCGAGGCGGGACGCATCGCGGGGCTCGACGTCGTCCCCACGTTCCTTGGAGCCCATGCGATCCCACCCGAGTTCGACGGTCGGCCGGAAGCCTACGTCGATCTCGTCCTCGGCGACATGTTGGAGGCGGTCCTCTCGGATCGCCTAGCATCGTTTTGCGATGTCTTCATCGATGTGGGCTACTTCTCCGCCGACCAGGCCCGCCGAATTCTCACGAAGGCTCGGGATGTCGGATTGCGTCCGAAAGTGCATGCGGACGAATTTTCCGACACGGGCGGCGCCGCGTTGGCGGGCGAGCTGCAGGCCGCGTCCGCGGACCATCTGAATCACGCCTCTCCGGATGGAATCGAGGCGATGTCGCGCGCGGGCGTCATCGCCGTCCTTCTCCCCGCAACGTCCCTCACATCCCACCTCCCCTTCGCGGACGGTCGTCGGCTCGTCGCCGCGGGAGTGCCCGTCGCGATCGGAACGGACTTCAATCCGAACACCTGGTGCGAGTCGATGCAACTCACGATCGCCCTGGCTTGCCACCACAGCGGACTCACCCCCGCGGAGGCGATCACCGCGGCGACGGTCAACGCGGCCCACGCGATCGGACAGGAGCGCGACGTCGGGAGTGTGGAATCCGGGAAACTCGCGGACCTCGTCGTCCTCGACATCCCCTCATGGCGACACCTGGGCTATCGCCTCGGGGGCAACGCGGTCGAAACGGTCGTGAAGCGGGGCCGGGTATTCCACCGCCGAGGGCTGACCAAGTAGTCCTTCGGGCGGGAGTCGTCGGGCCGCCGGTCCCTCGCTGAGGCGTTCACCGCGGAGGCAAGGACACCGTCGCGTTCTCGAGCCGCGAGCCCGCGCGGACCGTCATGCCTTCGCCGATGATGCTCGACACGATTCGCGCGCCGTCCCCGATCACGCAATCGCGGGAGACGACGCTGTCGACGATTTGCGCCGCAGATCCGATCGTGCTGCCCTCAAGGATGATGCTCTTCTCGGCAATCGCGTCGGCCTCGAGGCGCGCTCCCTCGTACAGGCAGGAGTTATCCGCGATGCTCCCCTTCCCCAAGACCACCGCCGGTCCGACGTAACAGGGACCGCGAATCGTGACCCCCTGCCCGATCTGGGCGGTCGCATCGAGGATCACCGGGCCCTCACTCGTCACGTCCTTCCGTTGCAGGGGCCTCCCCTCTCGCGTCACGATCGCCATGCTCGCTTTCCATAAATCGTGCGGTTGTCCGATGTCCATCCAGACGCCGTCGATCTTTGAGCCATACAAGCCCAAGCCCTTCGACAAGAGTTTCGGGAACAAATCTTTCGCGAAGTCGAACTTCTGGTCGGGCGGGACGAACTCCAAGACCTCCGGTTCGAGCACGTAGATGCCCGCGTTCACGAGGTTCGAGAACGCCTCTTCTGCCTTCGGTTTCTCCTTGAATTTGGCGATCCGACCGTTCGCATCGAGGCCGACGACTCCGTACTGCGTTGGGTCCGAGACTTCCGTCAGGGCGATCGTCACGGCCGCGCCCTTTCGCTTGTGGAAGTCATAGAGCGCCTTGAAGTCGACGTCGCACAGGATGTCCCCCATCGAGACGACGAAGGTCTCGTCGAAGAAATTTCCGACCCGGCGCACCGCCCCGGCCGTGCCGGCGGGATTCTCTTCAAAGCTGTACAGGATCGATGCATTGTAATCGAGGCCGTCGCCGATCGACTTGATCAGCGCGTCGGACATGTACGCGGTCGTCACGATGATCTCGTGGAACCCGGAGCCGGCGAGGGACCGCAGGACGTAATCGATGCACGGGCGGCCGGCGACGGGCATGAGGGGCTTCGGCCGCTTGTACGTCAAAGGCTTGAGGCGGGTGCCTTCGCCGCCCGCGAGGACGACGGCCTTCATCGACCGATCTCCACCTTGCCGTTCTCGAGCAACGCCTTCAACGCTGCGTCCGCGGAGGCCTCGAGCTTCTTCTCGTCCAGGAGGGCCGCGCGGACGGAGCGATTTTGCTGCCGCAGGAGGTCGCGGGATTCGCGCACTTCCGCCCGCTTCGCGCCCTTGATCGAGAGGACCTTCTCCCGCATCTCGACGACCTTCGCATGGACCTCGTCCGCCTTGCCGCGCGCAGCGAGGTACCCCTCGTGTTTCTCATTGCCCTCCGAGACGAGCGCCGCGATCTCGCGGGAGAGACCGACTGTCTCCTCGTGAACGGCCCGGGCCTTCCCGCTCAGGGCGACCGCGGCCTCGTGCTCTTTCTCTGCGGCCTCGAAGAGTTCCGTGATCCCTCCATCGAGATCCCGGACCTCCTTCGCGATCTTGTCCTGGTCCGACTTCAGCCCCTGCAGGACTTTGAGCCGCTTCATCGACTCCTTGAGCTCGTCGATCAGTTCGTTTTCCTTGCTCACCGTGAGCGACGCAGTCTGTTGCCGCATCTCCATCTGCGACACGCGCTTCGTCAAGGCGCGCAACTCCGCTCCCACGTCCGTATGACCGGAGGTCCGGAGCTTCCGTTTCAGTTCGATGAGTGCTTTCGCCTTGCTTTGCAGTCCGTCCCGTTTCTCGCGGTGGCTGCGAGCGTCCGCGGCGAACGACGCTCGACGGTCTTTGAGGGAATGCAACGTCTCGCCCACCTCGCGCTTCTTCTCGTGCACGAGATCCCGCTCCTGGCGCATCTGCTGGGCCTCGGCGTTCAAGACATCTCTCTTCTGCAGGAGGCTCTCGAGCTTGATCTCGGCCTGTTCCAGCTCAGAAGTGGTCTTCCTCCGGACCATCGGCTCCCCCGCGACGGATAGAGTGTAGCGATTGGCCGACGTGCCATTAACCTTTCGGCATCGGTATGGCGTCGGCAATCCGCGCGATTTCCTCCGGCGACAATTCCCCGACCCGGCGGGTCCGATAGGGGACGCGGGGCAGGACGGCCTCGAGTGCCTCGGCCGATGGCGCGAAGACCTTCCACGCGAGCCGAAGGCCATTCTCCACCGTCTTCCGTCGGTGCGCGAACAAGGCGTCAACGACCGCGTCGAAACGGTCCGGATTCGACACGGGAAAAGGGGCCGGCCTCGGCACGAGGGAGACGATCGCAGAATCGACCCGCGGTTGCGGATGGAACGCGTTCCGAGGGACCCGTTCGAGGATCTCGCACGCGGCACGCCGGAACACGCCCACCGTGAGTCGGGAGTAGTCGGCGGTCCCGGGCTTCGCCCGCATCCGCTTTGCGAATTCCCATTGGTACATCAGGATGGCCCGATCGAACGCATGCTCTAGGAGTCGGAACGTCAGCGGGGAGGAAATCTGATACGGTAGGTTCGAGGCCATCACGTCGAAGTGCGGCCAATCGACCTTCAGTGCGTCGCCCTCGATCACTTCGACATCGGGAAGATTCTGGCGGAGATACCCCGCAAACCGTCGATCCGTCTCGATCGCGACCACACGCTTTGCACGCTCTGCGAGGAGGCGTGTGAGGATGCCGAGCCCAGGCCCAATCTCCAGGACGACGTCCGACGGGCGAATCCCCGCATGGGCGACCTGCCTTGCGGCCACCCGCGAATCAAGCAAGAAATGCTGGCCCATCCCCTTGCGGGGTCGGACGCCCAGGTCGGCCAGGACACGGCGCGGGTCGTCGTCCACGGCCCGCCGCACCGCTCCGCGGCCCTTGAGGTTTGCCTCGCGCTCTCAGACGGTCACGACGACGGTCCGCGTGTCGACGGGTCGGGACTCGGGGCCGAGGATCACGGTGACCGTGTAGCGGCCGCTGGAGAGCCCGTTGACGGAGAACGCGAAAGATTGTTCCGTTCCGTTGCTCGCCAAGTAGACTTTCGCCTGGAACGATCCGACGGTCGTGCCCGCGGAATTCGTCACCCGGACCTCGAGCGAATCCTCGAACACGACCGCGAGCATGTCGGGTCCCCGGGTGACGCCGACGGCGATCGCGAGATTCGACCCGCTGGGAGTCGCGATCACCTTGCTGATCCAGTATCCTCGCGTTCCCAGCGACTCGTTATCGAAGTCCGTCGCCCGGTACGCCTTCGTGATGTAGGTCGTCGACGGATCGATGCCCGATGGACCCGGGGTGATGGACAACGTCGCCTCGTAGGGTCCGTCGACACCGCTCCCGCGAATCTGAGGACCGGGGAAGACGAACTCCACCCAGTGGAGGCCGTCCCGAAGCCACAGCTGACCCGTCGCCCTCGCAAGTTCGGCCGACCCGCCGACGGGACGCAGGATGCCGGAAACCGCGAACCCCGCACCGAGCAGGACGTCCACTTCCGCTCGGACGACGAGCGCGTCGTATTTCCCGTTCCCATCCCGGTCCAGGGTCGATTCTTCGAAGCGGCCGGTGTACCGCAGGAACTCGACCGTGTCGTCGAAGTCGGCCGCGCGATAGGCTCGGGTCGATCCGCAGAGCATCTCCGGGTAGGAGAAGGGCACGGGCCGCAGGAGGCCGCTCGTCGGCTGGCCGATCGTTGCATACGGGAGGTCGACGGGTCCGAACAGGGTGAGGGCGAAGTCCCACGGTCCGTCGAGACCCGCCTGACGAATCTGGTCCCCGCGGAACCGCAAGAAGACCTTCGTGTCGTCCGTCGTGAGATTGAAGTCGCGGTAGGCGTAGGCGATCGATCGGATCGCGTCGGAGCCCGACCCCTTGGACAATGTGCCGTAGAGAGTGTAATGTCCCGCCGTCTTCACATGGACATCGCCGGTGAGTTCGAGGAAGTCCGCCAGGCCGTCCGCGTCGACGTCGACCGCGGAGTCCGAGTGGCCGCCGGTGAAGAAGGCTGTCCGAACGATTGGCTCGAAATCGCCGACCGCATACCCGCGGGTCGTGTAGTTCCATTCGACGAATCCGTCCGACCGAATCGGCTCGGGTGCGCCAATCCGCATGTATGGCAGGCCGCCGAGGGAAAGTCGCGCATGGACCGTGTATGGACCGTTGACCCCGGCCCGGGCGATCTCGGTCCCGACGAAGGACATTCGCACCGTTTGAGATCCCGCCGGGAAGAAGTACCGCTCGTTCGTCCATGCGATCGGCCCGTAGACCGTGCTCATCTGCATCAGTGGCATCGGCGGTAGGACGCCGATCCCGCAGGCACCCGTCGCGGGGGCTTTGTCGGTCGACAGGTCCGCATAGATGTCCCACGTGCCCGCGGCCGGTAGGGAGATTTGGGCCTCGACCACGAGCCATTCGAACTTTCCGTTCCCGTTCGTGTCGAGTCCATAATCGGAGCCCGCACCCCCGGCCGACGCGATGAGCGCGTGGACGCCCCAGGCCGCTCCGCCGGTGACGAGCGCCATCGTGACGAGGAGTCCGATCGTCCGGGTCGTCGGGATCATGGGTGCACCGTCGGTCCGTACGCACCCGGGGAACATAGGCCCGCGGTTTTCGTTCGGCTTTCCTCTAACCCGGAAACCATTTTCACCCATCATTATTTGAACGGGGAGGCGGCATCGGGTCGCCGTGGCCGTCCCCGGGACCGACGTGCCGTTCCAGAACGAAGGGAGCCTCCAGTGCTGGATGGTCGGGCTGATCATCGGCGCGCTCGTCCTGGTCCTCGTGATCCTGATGGCGTACCAGCGCTACGTCGCGGGGAAGAAGCCGGTCCAGCATCTGTGCGCCTATTGCGGACACATGGTCACCGCAGTGAGCGACTGCCATCACGCGCCGGTGCGAGAGCGGTTCCTCCACGGCACGTGCCTCGAATGCAAGCAGGATTGCCGCCTCGTCTGCGCGCGATGCAAGAACCCGCTGTGAATCGGGATCGGGGCGTGCGGGCATTGGCCGACGACGAATCTCGCACCCGCGATCGACTTCGTCAGGATTATGAAGCCCACCGGCATTGAGCGGCGGAGCCTGGCATGCCCGAGGCACCGATTCCAGGGAAGGAGGACGCGGCCCCCAAAGTGGGACCGCCCGTCGTCCTGTCGAACGCGAAGGCGACCGTGAGTGCAATCCCCGCGAAGGTGTTCGAGGCCCTCACGGATGCGGCCCAGCTCGTGGCATGGTGGGCCGAGGACGTTCGCGTGGATGCGCAGATGAGTGGCGTGTACGAAGGGACGTTGCCCACCGGGCGGGTGGAAGGAACCATCACCTGGATCGAGGGCCCGCGGAAGCTCTCCTTCGAATGGCCGATCCTGGTCGAGGGCATGTCCGTCGTCACGAGCGTCGTGTACGAGCTCAGCCCGAAGGGTCCTCAGACCGTCGTCCATGTGTCGCACCGTTCGCCCAAGCCGGTCCCGGGGGACTGGAACGCAATCTGGTCGACGACGATTGAGTCGTTGAAGGCCTATGTCGAAGCGGCACGCACCGATTCGACGACGATGGATTCTCCCTGACCCACGCCCACGCACAGGGTCGCGAGCCCGCGAAACGGTCTCTGCTCACTCGGTGCGCGCCGTCCCATCTCATGGACCAAGGTGCAGACGATTCGGGCTCCTGAGCATCCGAGCGGATGGCCCAGGGCGATCGCCCCGCCGTTCACGTTCGTAATCTCGTGGCGGAACCCAAGCTCTTTCATCACGAGGAGGGACTGAATCGCGAACGCCTCGTTCAGTTCGATCAAGCCGAGATCCTCCACGGTGAGGCCGGCCCTCGAAAGTGCCTTTCGGGTCGCCGGGACGGGACCGAGGCCCATCGTTCGAGGGTCCACGCCCGCAGCCGCGGAGGACACAACCCGAACGAGAGGGTCGAGGCCGAGTTCACGGGCCTTGCGATCGCTCATCATCAGCAGGGCCGCGGCGCCGTCACTGATCCCGCTCGAGTTGCCCGCCGTCACCGTGCCGCCTTCCCGAAACACCGGGCGGAGCCTCGAGAGCGCCGCGAGGGATGTGTCGGACCGCGGTGGCTCGTCCCGCGTGACGACAAGAGATTCCCCTCTCCTCTGCGGAATGGGCACGGGAACGATTTCCTGTGTGAACTTGCCCGACTCGATTGCCGCGATGGCTCGTCGGTGGCTCTCCAATGCGAATCGGTCCTGGTCCTCGCGGGAAATCTTCGGGTCCAGCTCTCGCAAATTCTCCGCGGTCTCGCCCATGGCCTCGTTCCCGTACTGGGCCTTCAGTCGCGGGTTCGGGAACCGCCATCCCAACGTCGTATCCCACGCGGTCAGGTTCCCCATCCCCCCGTCGAGGTTCTTCGGGACCGCGTACGGTGCCCGCGTCATACTCTCGACGCCCCCGGCGATGAACACCTCGCCCTCGTCGGTCTTGATTGCCCGTGCGGCGGCATTGATCGCCGCGAGGCCTGAGGAGCAGAGTCGGTTGAAGGTCAGGCCCGCCACGGACACCGGGAAGCCCGAGAGAAGGGCGGCCATCCGTGCGACGTTCCGATTGTCCTCCCCCGCTTGATTCGCGCAGCCGAGGTACACCTCGTCCACGAGGGCGGGGTCCAGGCCCGCTCGTCGAACGACCTCGCCGACCACAAGCGCCGCGAGATCATCCGGGCGGACGTCCTTCAGCACGCCGTTGTGTCGGCCCATCGGGGTCCGGACGGCGCCAACGATCACCGCGTCTGTCATTCTACAATTCCCCGTATCGCCCCATCATCGCAAGGGAGGATTTGGACTTCGGGGTCCTCACGGTCCTGACCTCGCGAGAACACTTTCGCACATCTCCCCCCGGAAGGGCGAAGCCCCGTCGCGACATACCTCTACTTAGAGGTATGAAATGGAAATTGGGTGCGGTGCCCGAGTTCGCGACTTCGACGGACGGCGGTACTTCTACTTCTGGCACTACGAACGCACGAATGGGAGGTCCGAGAGGAAGGAGGACTACATCGGCCGCGTCGACTCGGAGTCGGCCAGGTCCGATCTCCTTCGTCGGATGACGGTTTACCACCGGAAGGCGGAGCATGAATTCGCGCAGCGGCGGGCCCGGATCGAAGGCCTGATCGGTTCGGCTCATGCCTCCACTTAGAGGTACGTTTCCGCTCGGCGTGTGTGGTGGGTCTCTCTCGCGGTCGGCGTAGGGAATGTTTATGCCCGGTCGTCGGTTCGTCGACGCGTGCGTCTCCAGGAACGACCCTTCGGAGGATTCGCCCGCGGGGGTCTCCCGGTCGGATGCCGGCAGTGCACGGATGGGTCTAAGATGGTCCTCTTCGTCACGGGCATCTGCTCCTTCCATTGCTTCTACTGCCCCGTCTCGGACGAGAAGATGTACAAGGACGTCGTCTTCGCGGACGAGAAGCGCGTCTTGCGGGATGAGGATGTCCTCGAGGAGGCCCGGGCGATCCGCGCGACCGGTGCGGGGATCACGGGGGGCGACCCCCTCGACGCGGTCGAACGGACGTGCCGTTACATCCGTCTCCTGAAGCGCGAGTTCGGCCCGACGTTCCACACCCACCTCTACACGATGTCCACGGATGCGGACAAGATCCGCATGCTCGCGGAGGCCGGCCTCGACGAGATCCGGTTCCATGTCCCACCGGGCCTGTGGTCCCGCGCCGCGGACAGTGCCTTCGTGGGGGCGGCGCGCCTCGCGCGGTCCGTGGGCCTGACGGTCGGGATCGAAGTCCCCCTGATCCCGGAGCGGGAGGCGGACCTCATCCGCCTCATCGAATGGGCCGGGGCGGAGGGCCTCGCATTCGTGAACCTGAACGAGATGGAATTCTCCGACGCGAACTTCCCGCGGATGAAGGTCCACGGGTATGAGATGAAGCACGAGCTCTCGTATGGAGTGAAGGGTGCCGACGCGGTCGCCCTGCGGATCCTCGGACGCAAGTGGCCGACGACGGTCCATTATTGCACGAGCGGCTACAAAGACGGATGGCAGCTCCGATCGCGCATCAAGCGGAGGGCGGAGAACGTCGCGAGGCCGTGGGAGGTCGTGACCGCCGATGGGACGCTGGTGAAAGGAATCCTGGAAGGATTCGACCTCGAACCGTTGATGCGAGAGTTGGCGTCCAAGCATCGGGTGCCGAAGGACCTCATGGGCCTCGACGACGCCCGGAAGCGGCTCGAGATCGCGCCGTGGATCCTCGAGGCGATCGCGCCGAGCCTCGGCCGTCCCGCGTTCCTCGTCGAGGAGTATCCGACCGCGGACGGCCTCGAGGTCGAGCGGACTCGGCTAGCGTAGGCCGGCATCGGGCACAACACACTCCGCCTTCATGCAGGATCCAGGGACCCTCCATCCCGTGGCAGACGACGCAGGCCACACCACGGACACGGCGGGACCACGCGTCGAGCGTCGCATCGGCCCAGACGTCGCCCGGCAAGTGCAAGCGGATGCGGGCCGTCGTCACCTGGATCGCGCGGATGGCGCACAGGGCTGCCCTCGCTTTCGGATCGAAACGTTCGAGGGTCTCCGCAAGCCGGCGGTCTCTCTCCCCTCGGACCGTCCGCAGCAAGTCGTGGGATCCGTCGGGGTCGGCGGCTTGGATTTCCTCGATCGTCCGATCGAAGTATCCGAAGATCCGGCGGACTTCTTCCTCCAGGAGGTGGAGGCTCGTGGACCGGAACCGATCGACTGCTTCGCGGCTCGTCTCTCGAAGTTTCTCCGTCCCGAGACGATACGCGGCTTCCAGATCCGGTGGTACGCGGGCATCGGGTATCGCAATGAGGCCGGAGTCCGCTGTTACCGGATCCACCTCCCATGCGGAGCCTGTGGTCGGAGAGACCGCGATGAGGTGGAAGCGCTCTCGTTTCTCGTCGGCCACGAGACTCACCCGGAAGGACAACAGGACAAGGACCGTTTCTCCGATTTCCTCCGTCTCGCAGCGGACGCCTCTCTCGGACCCGAGACCACATTCGGACAAGGCCCGTTCGATCCAATCCGCGCCGGGGGCCTCGAATCGCGCGACATCCCATCGACCGCGAGAGGCCGCGAGAGACACGATCCTCTCGAGGAAAAGGCTGCCCGGCGCGACGAGCTCCGCCTCGAAATCCCCGGTCCGCTCCGGGTCGAAGGTGATCGCGAACGTCGCGGAGACCTCGAGGTCCGACCGAACGCGTTCAGGGACCTGAATCCAAACGAGCGGACCGGCCTCCGACATCGTGGCGCCGAGGTCGGCGAGGGTGTCGAGGACGAACCGTCGCAACGCATCTGCCTCGCTCACGCCGGTACCTCTTCGCTCACGTCGCGGAGGACCTCTTGGTTCCGTTCCCGCATCGCGTCATGTTGGTCGCGGGCCCGAACGAGTGCATCCCCGAGCCGCGCCAGCGCGGCCCTCCGCTCCTCCGCTTGTCGGAGGGTCCAGACCTCCATCATCATGTCCTCGAAGGACCGACGCTCATCGAGGGTCCCCAAGATCAGGTCGAGCTCTCCAACGACGAGCTCGAACATGTGGATCTTCCGGTCCAGCAGTTCCATCAGATAGGCCTCGACCGTATCTAGGGCCCACAGGTTCACGACGTGGACCTCCCGCTCCTGTCCGAGACGATGCACGCGCCCGATCCGCTGCTCGATCCGCAGCGGATTCCAGGGCAAGTCGTAGTTCACGACCGTCCGGGCGAATTGCAAGTTCCGGCCCTCTCCGCCCGCCTCCGTGCTCAGGAAGATCTGCCCGTCTCGTTGGAACGCCCGCACGGCGGCGTCCTTCGCCGGGGATGGGAGCCCGCCGTGATAGACGACGACCCGATATCCGTCGCGCTCGAGGACCCCTCTCAGGTACTGCATCGTCCGCAGGTACTGCGTGAAGACGAGGGCCTTCTCGTCCGAGGATTGGAGGAAGCCGACGAGATGAAGCGCCTTCACGTTCGACGTGATGGCCCGCGCCTCTTCCTGGAGGGCTTCGAGCCGTTCCCGCTCCGCGGCGCCGAAGAGCGGGCTTTGCGTCAGCCGGCCCAGGGTCTCGGCGACCGCGAACGTGCTGCTCCCGATCTCCCGCTGCAGGACGATCAGGGTGAGCCGAGCCGCCCACGACATCCGTCCGGAGGCCGACCAATACGCGTCGCGCACGAAGTCGGTCAGGTTGTCGTACAGGCGGCGTTCTCCCGGACTCAATCGGACGGGGAGGCTGTGCACGCGCCTCGGAGGGAGCGTGAAGGCGATCCCGCGGCGATTGCGCACCATGACATCCCGGAGGCGGTCTCGCAGCTCCGACACATGCGCCGGCACCCGCCCGTCCGCGCTACCGACGTACCGTTCGACGAATCGGTCGTACGTGTGCAAGGCACCCGGCTTCAGGAGGCTGACAAGGTTGAACAGCTCGTCCATGTCATTCTGGACCGGCGTCGCGGTCAGGAGGAGCATGTACTTCTTCGAGAGGCCTGCGACGAACCGCCAATTCACACTGAGCCGGTTTTTGAGGCGATGCGCCTCGTCCACGATCACGAGGTCCCACGACTTTCGATGAGCCAAGGCGCGATGGGGGTCGCGCTTCGCCGTGTCGATCGACGCGATCAGGAATGGCCGATGCTCCCAGTCGCCGACCGATCGAAGGACGGCGAACGGCAGCTCGAACTTGGACTCCATCTCCTCCCGCCACTGACCCGTCAACGAGGCGGGCGTGAGGATGAGCGCGCGGCGGACGAGGCCGCGGATCGCGTACTCTTTCAGGATGAGGCCCGCCTCGATTGTCTTCCCGAGGCCCACTTCGTCCGCGAGGATCGCACGGCCTCGCATCTCCCGCAGGACCCGCACACACGTCCGCTCCTGGTGCGGATACCGGACGACGCCACGGAGGGAGGGCCATGCAAGCAGGCGGTCGAACCCGTCGATCAGGGAGATCCGGTGCGCCTCCCCATTGAGCCTCCATGCCCGAGGCCCATCCCCTGACGTCCGGAAGGCGCGAGCCAGGAGGTCGGCATCGGTTTCGTCGAACTGCAACGCGAGGGAGGCGTCTGGCGAAGGAGCGTCTTCCCTAAGGGGGAGGGACATCGAGGGGGGATCCCTTCACCTGCGATCGCAGGCGGCGACAAAACGCGGCCCGCCAAGATAATCGTTTGTACGTCGGACTCAGGCTTCCGGAGCCGCGGGCGTGGTCGGTTCGTGCGCATTCGCCCGCCGGCCGCGCAGCATGGAGGGGAGGATGGCGAGGGTGTTGAGCCCCGCAAGCCACAGGTACGTGGTCTTGAGGCCTTGTGCGAACAAGAACCGGTCGGCGGCCGAGATCCCGGTCCCGCCGGACGAGATGATTCGCGTCACGAGTGCGTATGGTACCGTGAAGGTCGTGATCAGGATCGCAAGGTTCAAGCTGATCGTGTATCCGACGTTGAAGAACGTCGCGCGGAATCCGGACGCGATTCCGCGTCGCTCCGGCGGCACGGATCCCATGATGGAGCTGATATTTGGCGATGCGAAGAACCCGAGGCCCGCGCCGAGGAGCATCATGTACACGACGAGAAGCGGATACGACGTCGAGGCGTCCGTCGTCGAGAAGAGATAGAGAGACAGGCTCGTCACCGCGAGTCCGGTCGTCGTGAAAGGCAGGTGTCCATATTTGTCCGAGAGCCGGCCGCTGAGGGGACCCGCCGCGAGGGTCGCGATGTCCGTGGGGATGATCAGGAGCCCCGCCTCGAGGGGCTTCTTGTCCAGGACGAGCTGGAAATACAGGCTGAGCAGGAGGAGGACGGCGCCGAAGGCGATCGCGTTCAGGATCTGCGCGATGAGGCCACCGGTGAACTCTCGGATGCGCAGGAGTTTCAGGTCAAGGAGCGGATGGGGATGGCGTCGCTCCAGGAGGACGAAGGCGACGAGGCCCGAGGAGGAGAGGATGAGAAGTCCTACGATGGTCGCGGCCTCCGATACGCCATAGGCCGCGAAGGTGAGCGCGAGAAGCAGGCTGAGGATGAACACGGTGAACGCAGCGAAACCGCCCCAGTCGATCGGCGCGCCGCGCTCGATCTTCCCCAACTCCCGGAGGCGGAAGTGGGCCCACGCCGTGCCGAAGATCCCGATTGGGACGTTCACGTAGAACAAGGCGCGCCAGTCGAGGACCGAGAGGATGATCCCGCTCACGGTCAAGCCCGCCATCGACCCCATCCGGAAGGCGACTTGGTTGATTCCGAGAGACAGGCCGAGCTCCTCGGCCGGGGTCGCGTCGACGATCATCGCCGCGCTATTCGTGAACAACATCGCGGACCCGAGGCCCTGCACCGCCCGGAAGGCGATGACTTGGGCGGGGTTCACCGCTAGACTCGTGAGGAGCGAGCCCAACGTGAACACGCCGAAGCCAGCCGTGTACAGCTTCACTCGGCCGGTGATGTCCGAGACACGACCGATCAGGAGGAGAGCGACCGTGCTCCCGAGGACGTACGCCTGGGTGATCCAGATCGCCTGCTCCGCATCCGCCTGGAGGCTCGCGGCGACCTGGGGCAGACCCACAATCACGATGCGCGAGTCGAGGCCCGCCATGAGCACGCCGACGGTGGTGACCGTAAGGACCGTCCACTTGTATTTGATTCGGATCGCCTCCTTCGGCGGACCCGAGCCGCGGGACGCCCGCCGCGAGTTTCTTGATTGACCCGCGACGAAGCAGCAGGCCTACCTGAACCTTCCGAATCACCCTACACGGAGCGCCGCCCGCGGGGACTACGCCACGCTGACGCTCTGAATCGAGTGATGGCGGGCGATGAGGTCCCGCGACACCCGGAGGTTTCGACCTTCCTTTCCGATCGCGCGACCTTTCTTCGTGGCCTCCACGGTCACGGTCGCGTGGACGACGTCTCCGCGCTGTTCGATCTGGACGCCTTTCACGTCGAAGTTCCGGAAGACGTTCGCGACGAACCGGTCCGGTTGGTCCGAGTACTCGACCACGTGGATGTCCTTGTTCATCAGCCGCTTCAGTTTCGCGATGTTCTCGCCTTTCTTCCCGATCGCCTTGCCGATGTCGCCTTCCTTCACGACGAAAATCAGTTTGTCGGTCGCGTCGACGCAGTCGACGACGGTGGTCCGCGTGAGATCCTGGAAGAGAGCGACGTATTTGATCGTCTGCTCGTCAAAGACAATCTCGACCATGCGGCCTCAGGCGCTGAGGATGTTCGAGTCGCCGGGGCTGAGCACGGCGACGGCCGCGACGGAGAACGGCACCCCGCACGCAGCCCCCAGGTCGACGTTCGTGCCGGGGAAATGCAGCAGGCGGACCTCACCGAATGTCGCGACCGCGTCCGGCGGGCAGTTCGACGAGACGACCACGATCTTCGCCCTCTTCGCCTTCGCCGCGCGCCGGACTTCCCGGAGTCCGAAACGCACTTCGCCCGTGTCCGTCGCGACTCGGAGGGCGCGAGGGACGTCAATCACGGGACGACCTCTTCGATGGGCTCCTCCGGCTCCGCGGCTTCCTCGGAAGAGGGAACAGGAGCAGGGACAGGGGCTGGGACTGGAACCGGGACATGGACTGGGACCGGAGGAACCGACACGGGCTTCGGCTTCGGAATCGCCGACGGCTTCGGCAGGCCCGCGGGCGGCTGATAGATCAAGTTCACGGCCCCCGTTCCTAAGGTGACGGGCTGGCCCACGATCACGTTCTCCGCGACGCCGTCCAGATAGTCCACTTCACCTGTAATCGCCGCTCGCAGGAGATGATGGGCCGTGATCTCAAAGGCCGCGCGGGCGAGGACGGACGATTTTCGCCCCGAAATCCCGTGTCGTCCAATCGCCTTCACATCGCCGTCGTTCGTCATCATGTCCGAGACGAGCATGATGTGTCGGATGTCCACGGTGAGCCCCTGCTCCTGGAGGGTGTTGTATGCCTCGTTCACAATCGCGTTCCGCGCGGCCTCGATGCCCAGGACCTCATAGATCTCCTGGACCGAGTTCGTTGTCGTCCTTGAGGCGTCGACGTAAGGCAATTCGAGAATCTTCGAGAGGTTCGAGCCCTCGGTGTAGATCACGTAGCCGTCTCCGCGCTTCCGGATGATCGCTCGCGAGATGCCGTCGATTCCTTTGATTTTCATCGTGCGGACCTGCTCGACGAGGCGCTGGAGTTTCTTGAAGGAAGGTTCGCCGGCCTCCACGACGAGGGCACGCGCCCGTTTCTCCACGTTCCCCACCTGGCGCTTCACTTCCTGGACCTCGCCGAACTTCTTCATCTTCTCCTCGATCTCGGGCCAGGTGACGCCGCGAGACCGCATCCGATGATCGTCCGGATACGCGAGCACGCGCATGTTCACGAGGTCCGTCTCGATCGAAGCGATGTCCTCCAAGGAGGTCATCTCGATCTCCGTGGCGATCTTTCGCATCTTCTCGAGGTCCGTGTGTCCCGACTTCACGAACAATTCCATGATCGGGGTCGAGGGCACGCGACGAGCATCCACAATCTCAATGAGTCGCGGCAGGCCCAGGGTGACATTCATCTCCGCGACGCCTGCGTAGTGGAACGTACGCATCGTCATCTGGGTTCCCGGTTCCCCGATGGATTGGGCGGACACGATGCCCGCGGACTCGTTCGCATCGATCGCGTGGAGATCGAACTTCTCGCCGATCTTCGTGAGGACCTCGTGGAGGCGTTTCTTGCTCAACTTGAGCCCGTGGATCTTCTTCGCGAGCTCGCCAACCACGTACCGCGGCAGCCAGCGACCGAGCTCCTTCAGGCCGTCCATGATCTCCTGTTCGCCCGCGGTGAGGGGAGGGGCTTTCACGGGAATCGTGAGGGGGGTCTCGGGCTCTGCCTCGGCGGCCTTCGTGGTGGGTTTCCGCCCGCGCGCAGCCGGCTTCGCCTTCTCTTTCTTCGGAGCGGGCTTCGTCTCGGGTGGCAGCGCCGCACCAAGCTTCTTCAGGACCTTCTCCGCCTCCTTCTTCGGGAGGAACTTCGTGAGTCGTTCGACCTTGGAGGCCGCGAGTTTCTCGAGCGTGAAGCCTGCGTCCGCGAGGATCACCGCGGTCTTCTTCGAGATCCCGCGGTTGCGAAGCGCCTGGATCGTCGTCGCTCGGGCCATCCTCATTCCTCCGACGGAGGCTCTTCCTCCTCGACTTCGACCTCTTCCTCCGAGATCTCGACGTACATGTCCTTCTCCGTGAGGCCGTAGGACGCCATCTCCTGCTCCCGGAGGCGTTCCTTCCAGGACGGCTCCTCGCCGAGGACCTCTTGCAAGATATCGTCGATGTCGACCGCGCGACCTTGCACGCTGCGCGACGGATCGACGCCGTCCTCGCCGAACTTGAACTGGATGATCGTGTCCGCCGTATTCCGGACCGTCCCGTCTTCCTTCACCTTGAGATCCTCCAAGGCGTTGATCAAGCGGCGTTGCATGTAGCCCGACCGCGACGTGCGCACAGCCGTGTCGACGAGGCCTTCGCGCCCGCCCATCGCGTGGAAGAAGTATTCCGTCGGATGGAGGCCGCTCTTGTATGACGATCTCACGAAGCCTTTCGCCTCCGCACCGAGGTCTCCCTTCTGGAAATGCGGAAGCGTGCGGTTCCAATATCCCCGACTCAGACGTTCGCCGCGGACGGCCTGCTGCCCGATCGAGCCCGCCATCTGGGACAGGTTCAGCATCGAGCCGCGGGCCCCGGACCGGGCCATGATGACGGCGCTGTTCTCGATTCCGAGGTGCTTCCCCGCGATCTGGCCGGCGAGGTCTCGCGCGCGGCCCAGGATCTTCATCGCCTCGACTTCGAGGGTCTCTTCCAGGGACCGGCCGGGCATTTGTTCCAGCTCCCCTCGCTTGTACGAGTCCACGAGGCCCTCGACCTTCTCGATCCCGGTCCGGAGGGAGTCCGCGATCTGCTTCTTCGCCTCCTCGGGGATGTCCTCGTCATCGATCCCCGTCGTGAAGCCGCGGATCATGATCGCGCCAATCGCCATCTTCGTCCCTTTGTCGATGAAGACGCGTGCGGCGTCCGGGCCGTAGTCTCGGGCGAGCTTGTCGAGGATCTTTCCCTTGAATGCGCCGACCGCGTTCTCGTCAATCGTGCCGGACAGGACCACGCCGTCCTTGATCACGACGAGCGAATCTTCCTCCTTGAGTTCCTTCAGCCCGATGTCCCCTTTCGGGGCGATCGAGGACTTGAACGTCATGCTCAGGTTCTTCGGCAGGATCGCGGAGAAAAGGGCCTTCCCCGACCAGAACTCCTTGCCGCCTTTCTTGATGTCCGGCGGCGGGAGATCCCGGATGTCAATCTTGGTCAAAATGAAGGTGACTTCCTCGCGGGTGAACTTGCTCTCCTTGTACGTGAGTAGGAACGATCCCGTGATGTGGTCGTGGATACCGCCGATCACAGGCCCGCCGAACCGCGGGGAGAGGATGTGTTCTTGCACGCGCATGAGCACGCGGGCCTCCGCGCGGGCCTCCTCGCTCTGTAGGACGTGCAGGTTCATCTCGTCCCCGTCGAAGTCGGCGTTGTACGGGGGACAGACCGCGAGGTTGAAGCGGAACGTCTTGTGCGGCATCACGCGGACCTCGTGCGCCATCATGGACATCCGGTGCAGCGAGGGCTGCCGATTGAAGAGGACGATGTCCCCGTCCACAAGCTGTCGCTCCACGGTGTATCCGATCTCGACCGCTTCGGCGACGACCTCCGCGTTCTTGTCCGTCACGCGGATGCGCCGGCCATCGGGGCGAATCACGTAGTTCACGCCGGGTGCATACTCACCGAGCGGGCCGAGCGGCGCCGGGCCGCGTTTCACCCACTGCTTCACGATCTCCGAATTGTAGGCCTGCACGTGGACCGGCACGGTGAGCTCGCGTGCGGCTTCGACCGGGACGCCGACCTCGTTGATCGAGAGGATCGGGTCCGGGGAAATCACGGTCCGCGCGCTGAAGTTCACTCGCTTGCCGGACAGGTTCGATCGGAAACGGCCCTCTTTTCCCTTCAGCCGCTGGACCAGGGTCTTCAACGGCCGACCGGACCGGTGCCTGGCGGGCGGGATGCCGGACGTCTGGTTATCGAAGTACGTCGTCACGTGGTACTGCAGGAGCTCCCAGAGATCCTCGACGATCAGTTGGGGCGCTCCCGCATCGCGGTTCTCTCGGAGCCGCTGGTTGATGCGGAGCACGTCGACGAGCTTGTGCGTCAGGTCGTCCTCGGACCGGTCGCCGCTCTCCAACGTGATCGAAGGACGCACGGTGACCGGCGGGACAAGGAGCGCCGTGAGGACCATCCACTCCGGGCGGGCGACTTCCGGGTTCATCCCGAGGACGCGGAGGTCCTCGTTCGGGATCCGCTCGAGGCGCTCCCGGACCTCCTTCGGCGTGAGCTTATGTCCGTCTTCACGGAACGTCGTCGGCTTGTCGAGAGTGACCTTCCCCTGTTCCTCGCCGCAGTGCGGACACCGTTGGCGCTTTTGCGCCTCGCGGGCGGTTTCCTTCGTGACGTAGCCGACCTCCGTCACGTCTCCGCCGAGTTCCTCGACCTGTTCCATCTCCGCCATGTACTCTTGAGCCTGTTGGCGGGTGAGGAGGAGGCGGCCGCACTTTCGGCACGTCGCCTGAAGCAGTTTCTTGATGTCCTTCACGTAGCCGACGTGGATCACGGGCATCGCGAGGTCGATGTGCCCGAAGTGGCCCGGGCAATCGTCGACCTTCCCTCCACACGTCTTGCAACGCAAGCCCGGCTCGATGACCCCCAGGTGGGAATCCATGAGACCCATGTCGATCGGGAAGCCGTCGTCGTCGTACGTGTCCGCCGTGATGATCTTGGTCGCGGACATCCGACGGATCTCGTCGGGGCTCAGGAGAGCGAACTTGATCGACTGGATGCGCTTCGTCACCCCCCGCATCGAGGACATCATTGCATGTCCTCCAGCTGCAGTCGCATGACGACGCCCAGGGAGAGGAGCTCGTCAAGGAGGAGTTTGAACGCGTACGACGTCTGGACGGGGTAGATCTTGGACGTATTCTCGCACACCGGGCATCGAAGATTCCCTTTGCGATCCTTGATCGCGAAGTGGCCGCAGTCCTGGTTCCCGCACACGTACTGGATCGTGCCGTCCGATTCGTCCAAAAGGCGGTCTTTGATCACCATCGCGGCGCCGTGGCCGATGAGACAATCCCGCTCCATCTCGCCGAACCGCAGACCGCCCTGACGAGACCGTCCTTCCGTCGGTTGCCGCGTGAGGATCTGGACCGGTCCGCGCGAGCGGACGTGCAATTTTCCGGAGACCATGTGGTGCAGCTTCTGGTAGTAGATCACGCCCACGAAGATCTCCGCGGGGATCATGCGGCCCGTGCGGCCGTCGTACAGGATCTCCTTCCCGTTCGACCGGAAGCCGTTCTCCTCGAGGGCCTTCCGCATGGCGTCCTCCCTCTCGCCGCTGAATGGCGTCCCGTCGATGAAGCGACCTTCGAGGGATCCGACCTTGCCCCCGATCTGTTCGAGGACATGGGCGACCGTCATCCGCGACGGGATCGCGTGGGGATTGATGATCAGGTCGGGAATGATCCCTTGCGAGGTGAACGGCAGGTCCTCCTGCGGTGCGATCAGGCCGATCACACCCTTCTGGCCGTGGCGGGAGGCGAACTTGTCCCCCAGTTCCGGCACCCGCAGGTCGCGGACCTTCACCTTCGCAAGCTTCGAACCGTTCTCGCTCTCGGTGAGCATGACGGAATCGACCCATCCACTCTCGCCGTGGCGCACCGTGACCGAGGTCTCGCGGCGTTTCTGCGGCGTCAGGAAGTCCGTCTCCTCCTCGAGGAAACGCGGCGGGCTCGTCTTCCCGATCAGGACGTCGCCGCCATTGACGAGGACCTCCGGCGAGATGAGACCGTCATCCGGCGTGAGGTTCGCGTACGACAGGTCGGCACGGGCCCCGCGGACGTCGGGCGAAGGAATCTCGAAATGGTCCTCCTGGCCGCCGGGATATCGGCGCTCCTCCGCGCGGTACGTCCGCATGAAGGACGACCGGCCGAGGCCCCGATCGATGGAGGCGTGGTTCATCACGATCGCGTCCTCCATGTTGTACCCATGGTACGACATGACCGCGACCACGAAGTTCTGGCCCGCGGGACGCTCATTGAAAGACACGTGCTTCATCGAGTCCGTCTGGACGAGCGGCTGCTCCGGGTAATGGAGCAAATGGCTTCGGGTGTCCGGCCGCAGCCGGTAGTTGCTCGACCCGAGGCCGAGGGACTGCTTCGCCATGCCGGCTCCCATCGTGACCCGCGGGGACGAGTTGTGCTCCGGGTACGGGACGACCCCGGAGGCGACGCCGAGAATCACCATCGGGTCCACCTCGATGTGCGTGTGATCCTTCGTGATCGCGGATTTCACGCGGAACGTCTTGTGGCAGTGGACGCATTCGAGCTCCGCGTCCTCGTCCCGGCTCCCCATGTTCGTCCAGGTGACGTCGTTCCGGCTCAGCGGATGCTTGCATTCCTTGCACCGGGCCGGGACGTCGTACGGATAGAGGGCGATGAACGTGTCCTCTTCCTCCTCCGCGTCAATCCATTCCACAATCCCGTTGCGGACGAGGTCGGAAAACCGGAGGCGACCCATCTTCAACTCGTCGACGTGCTTGCGGGAGAACACGAGGTGGCCGTCCTTCACGACCAGCAACGGTCGCCGGATGCGGCCCTCGTCGCAGTTGATGATGATCTCGCCCATGTTCTCGTCGAGGCGCACGTTCACCTCATGGCTCAGGAGGCCCGACCGGCGCCGTTCGCGGATCTCGGAGACGAGGAGTTTCGGATCCTCGTGGAGACCGACGAGGTCCCCGTTCACGTAGACGCGAGTGAGCTGGGTCTGCTGCCCCTTGACCTGCTTCGTGCCGAGGTCCGCCAGGAGGAGTTTGACCTCTTCCTCCGGGAAGCCTTCGGACACATCGATCACGAGGGCGCAGTTCTTGACCAGGCCGCAATTCTGCCCCTCGGGCGTCTCGTTCGGACACAGCCGACCCCACTGGGTCGGGTGGAGGTCCCGGGCCTCGAAATGAGGCTGGGACCGCGTGAGGGGCGAGGTGACGCGGCGAAGGTGGCTCAGGGCGCTCATGTTCGATGTGCGGTCGAGGAGCTGGGAGACCCCGGCGCGACCGCCGACCCAGTTGCCGGTCGCGAGCGCATGCAAGAGCCTCTGGGTGAGCAGGTCCGGACGGATGGAGGAAGAGATCTTCAGTTCTCGGCGGCGCGCGTAGGACCGCTCGAGCTGGTACTTCAGGTCCTTCACGAGATTCGCGAACGCGACCCGGAACAGGTCCTCCATGAGATCGCCGGCGAGTTTGAGGCGCTTGTTCGCGTAGTGGTCCTTGTCGTCCTCGCGTCGCATGCCGAGAGACAACTCGAGGACCGTCCGAGCGACACGGCCGAGGAAGATCGCCTTCTTGATCCGATCCTCGCGGGTGTCGCCGAGGTGCGGCAGCAGGGATCGATCCAGGATCGATTCGACCTTCTTGATCCGGTACTCCTTCGCCTGCCCGGTCGCGAACTTCTTCTCCAGATAACTAATCGCATCGTCCCGCGTGAAGATCCCGTTCGGCGGGTAGACCTTCTTGTTCTGGCATTCCTCGATGTTCGCGTAGACGATGTTCGCCATCTCCGGCGTGGACACGACCGCGTTGTAGATGTCCTCGTCCTTCTCCATGCCGAGGGCTTTCATGAGGATAATCAGCGGGATCTGGCCGGAGGCGGTTGGCACGCTGACGATGAGCTGGCCATCCTTCTTCTTCTCCATCAGGGTGAGGGCGCGGTACCCTTCTTTCTGAGAGAACACCTTGGCGACCTCGACCTTGCGGCCATACCGCTCGTTGAACTCGACGAGGACCCGGTTCGGGGCGAGGTCTTCGAGGGAGATCAGGGCCCGCTCGGTCCCGCCGATGATGAAGTATCCGCCCGGGTCGACCGGATCCTCCTGGGTGTCTTCGATGAGCTTGCGCCGGTATTCCTCGAGCGTGAGTTCCCCCTCATTCTCCATGTTCTCCTTGTAGAGGAGGCACCGCTTCGACTTCACCATGATCGGGAAGTTCCCGATGTGGACCCGCTCCGGTTCCCGCTCGATTCCGTTCTCGACGACGGTGAAGTCCAGATAGATCGGCGCGGTGTAGTTCAGGTTCCGGAGACGCGACTCCATCGGGTTCAGCGGATGGGTCGCCCCGTTCGCCTCCTTCACGACAGGGAGGCCCAACGTGATGGTCGGCTTCGCCTCCAGGTCGATGCGGCCTCGGTCGTCCCGTTTCCGCCCGATGCGGATCTCGATCACGTCGCCTTCCGTGCGATCTTCGTCGAGCTTGATGATCCCCCGACGATCGTCATCGGGGGAGGACCTCAGGTTGTCCACGATCCGTTGCATCCTCGAGTTCGGATTGTCGATCGTCGGAAGGAAGTCGTTGAACGACGCAATGTGATGGTTCACGATCGAGCGTTCCCGGAAGAACGCGTCAATGAGTTCGCGCATGTCCTACCTCCCAATCACGAGACGATATGCCTCCGATACGCCGGCCGTCCCGCTCACCCGCGTGACGCGGATGATGCGGCCCTCCTCGATCGGCCCTTCAATCTTCTCGAGGACTTGGATCACCGGATCGCTCTTGCGAATCTTCGGGAGCTGGTCTCGGGTGATCTTCAACGCCTTGAGGACGCGACCGGCTTCTTCCTCGGCGACGAGCCGATGCTCTGGGACCAGCTGGTGCTCCAATACGTTAAACCTCAAGGGGGGCCTCCCTGGGCGACCGACCGTTTTCCACCTGGCATGTCATCCGCGCGCGAGCCGTGCGGGCCCGCGGGGACTTTCGGGGACCCCGCGCGGTCCGCAGGGCCCGTTCGAACCCCGGAC
>Ga0137396_10000097_pt1 | contig 32621 bp, 39 predicted proteins | sample czc16metaG_FD_108284 | JGI IMG/M metagenome (GOLD analysis project Ga0137396, IMG submission 108284) | Vadose zone soil microbial communities from Angelo Coast Range Reserve, California, USA - czcobulk3.16 metaG | ecosystem: Environmental > Terrestrial > Soil > Vadose zone | place: USA...
CGGACCGATCATCACGCTCGTCCTGCTCGCGACGCTCATGGCCAGCTGGAGCATGGAAGACGCGTATCGCCGCATCCTGCTCCTTGCCGCGATCCCAGCCTTGGTATCCGTCTTGGTCATCCTCTTTGTCCGCGAACCACCGCGAACGCCGACCCGGAGCCAACCGCTGCGCGTCGCCTTCCGTGGGATCCCGAAGCCCCTGTTGGTCTTCCTAGGAATCGCGAGCCTGTTCTCATTCGCCGACTTTTCCTACGTCTTCCTGCTGCTCCGTGCCGGAATCTTGTACGGGACGACGCAAGCGATCCTTCTCTACGTGCTGTACAACGTGGTCTATGCGGCCCACGCGTTCCCGGCGGGCATCCTCTCGGATCGGGTCGGCCGGAAGCCCGTCGTGCTGACCGGCTACGTCGCGTTCATCGTGATGTCGACGTTGCTGGTCGCGTCGGGCGATCTCCTCGTGTTGGTCGCCTCGTTCATCCTGTACGGTCTGAGTTATGGGATGGCGGAAGGCACCCAGCGTGCGCTGGTCGCGGACTTCGCGCCGGCAGAGATCAAGGCGACCGTCCTCGGCGCCTATCACACCAGCATCGGGATCGTCCGGCTCGCCTCCGGCTTGGTCGCAGGGTTCCTATGGGTGACGTTCATGCCGCAGGCCACCTTCGCGTTCGGCGCGATTGCCGCCACGGGCGCCACGATCGGTCTTTTCTTCTGGACGCCACCCGCTAAGTCCTGAGTTTGCGGCCGAGACGGCGCTCCACGTCCTTCACCTTCGCATCGAGTTGCCCCGAGGTCCCCTTTCGGTCGTCGATTTTCACGATCGTGGAGACGCGCTCGCAATCCTCGGCCACGGCCTTGTGGCATCGAGCGATGAGCTTGAAGACGACATCGAGCTCGCCTTCGACGACGGTCCCCATGGCATTTAGGCGGTAGGGGACACCGCTCCGATCCACGATGTCCAAACAGCGTGCGACGTAGGTCCCGACGCTCGAACCCTTTCCAATCGGCGTGATACTGAATTCCGCGATCGTCATCACGATTCCCGCTAGGCTCATATGCCGTCGGCCATTTGCAAGTTGCGTGCGGGTCGACTATTCGCGGCGGGCACCGGACTACGATGCGCTTCGCGCGGACGAGGCCACGGACCGTGGGTTCTGGCTGCGCGGACTCGTCGAAGTGGGAAAGATCCAACTCGGAGAGCGCGTCCTCGATCTCGGTGCGGGCACGGGCCGATTCGCCTTGCTTCTCCACGCTTCGAATCCCGTCGTTGCGCTCGATGCCTCTCGAGAGATGCTCAGTATCGCCCACGCCAAAGCACCGTTCGCGTGCGTGCGAGCCGATGGACACCGGCTCCCGCTCCGAGCGGATGCGGTGGACGTGACGGTCATCGTCATGGTTCTTCAACACTTGGCAAATTACGAGCTCGTGCTTCGTGAAGTCGCCCGCGTGTCCCGGCGCGTTGTAATTGCGACGTCGGACCTCTCCACGCGAACCCCAGGCATCGTGGAGGAAGCGTTTCCCAGCCTCATGGAGATCGACCGGATCCGGTTCCCGCGCCTCGAGGCCATCGTCGCGGCTCTCGAGGATTCGGGGTTTGGGCACATTCAGACGGAGGAGCGTCCCTATGTACGCAAGTTTACGGTGACGCAACAGCTCGACCGAGTCCGCCGGAAATATCTGTCCACGTTCGACCTGCTGCCGGACGGGGAATACGACAAGGGCGTGCGGTTCCTCGAGCGCGAGCTGCCGCGCCGTTGCGGCGACCGGTTCGAAATGAGGTCGAGCTTCACGTTCCTAAGCGGGACAAGGTGAAGGCCGCGACGGCGTTGCATCGGTTGCAGAATGTCCGGCTCTTTCGGTCCGTGTCCTCCAACTTCTCGGAGAAATGCATCACGCAATCGAGGTTGGCATCGTCATGGTAAAGACCGAGCGTGTGGCCGAGCTCATGGATCGCGGTCTTGGCGGAGCGGTCGAGAAGTTTCTCGGATCCGTCGTTCCCGAACCGGGCGATCGAAATGACTGCGAACCGATCTCGGATTGTGGCGTGGCCAAAAACAAAATTCAACCCGCGTTCGAATAAGTCGACGTCCGTCACGGCAAGGACACGGTCACCTTTCTCGGGTGCCATGGCTTTCTCGAACTCGGTTGCCAGGTATTGGAGGTGTCCGTCCCGATTCCGCCGGACGAAGGAGTCGGGTACCGCCTGCGGCGCCGAGAGGAACACTTGGCCCATGCCGTGCAGTTCTTCGCGTAGGTGTTCGAGGACGTTCGGATCGATGCTCCCGAAAGGTTTGATGGTGAGGTTCATCCCTTCACGACTCCGAGCGGGACCATCCGGGCGACGATCTTGGTCAGGCCCGCACCTTCCGCGACTCGGACGACATCTTCCACGTTCTTGTAGGCCCCGGGGGCCTCCTCGACGATCCCCGCGCGCGACGCCGCCCGCAGGTAAATCCCTCGTTTGTCAAGGGATCGGACGACCTCATTCGCATCGAACATTCGAGTTGCCGCCTTGCGGGACATCTGTCGGCCCGCGCCGTGGCAGCTCGAACCGAAGGAGCGTTCCATCGCGGTCGGCTGGCCGACGAGAACGAAGGAGCATGTGCCCATGTCCCCCGGGATCAAGACGGGCTGGCCGACGTCCTTGTATTTGGCCGGCGTTTCCGGATGTCCGGCGGGGAACGCCCGCGTCGCTCCCTTCCGGTGTACGACGAGCTTCTGCCGCGTTCCATTCACTTGGTGCTCTTCCACCTTCCCGATGTTGTGACACACATCGTAGACGATCCCCATGCCGAGGGCCTCGGCGGATCGCTTGAGCACATCGGCGAAGGCGTTGCGCACGCCAAACGTGATCAGCTGCCGGTTGTTCCACGCGAAGTTCGCGCCGCAACACATGGCCCGCCAGTAATCCTGTCCCTCCTTCGAGGCGATCGGAGCGCAGGCGAGCTGGAGGTCCGGCAGCTCGATCTTCTCGCGCTTCACGACCCGTTCGCAGGCCTCGATGTAGTCGCTCGCGATCTGATGTCCGAAGCCGCGCGAACCGGTGTGGACCATGATGCACACGGTCCCGACCGAATCGATCCCAAAGGCCTTCGCCGCCCGGGCGTCGTACACCCGGTCGACCTTCTGAATCTCGACGAAGTGATTCCCCGCCCCCAGGCTTCCGACCTGATCCTTCCCTCGGGTGATGGCCCGCTCCCCCACGCGGGAGAAATCGGCGTCGGGCAAGTGGCCCTCCGCCTCGATGTGCTCCACGTCCTCCGACCAGGCATAGCCTTTCTCGACCGACCACGCGACCCCGTCCGTCGCGAGCTTCGCCAGGTCCTGCCGAGATACCTTCACGAGGCCCCCTTCCCCTACGCCACTCGGCACGTTCTTGAAACAGGCGTCGGTGAGCGCACGGATGTGAGGACGCACGTCCGCTTCCGTGAGATCCGTCCGGATGAGACGCACGCCGCAATTGATGTCGTACCCGATCCCGCCGGGCGAGATCACTCCCGCATCATAGTCGAACGCGGCCACGCCGCCGATCGGGAAGCCGTACCCCCAGTGGATGTCGGGCATGGCCATGGCCATGCCCACGATCCCCGGCATGGTCGCCACATTCGCGACTTGCTCCGGAGCCCGATCTTGGCGGAGCTGGGGGATCATCGGCTCGTCTACGAAGATGAGGCCGCTCGTCCGCATTTGCGGCTTGTAGGACCGCGGGATCTCGAATCGAAACGAGTCCACCTTCTCCAGGGGACCGTTCCATCCATCGACCATGGTTTCGGGAGCGGCAACTAACCACGGAGTGCTCATAAACGTTCTTGCGCGTTCTGAGAGGAATTCGCAAAGTATATGCTCGGCCCTGTCATCGTGTGTCACGGGTTGGGACGAGCTCCGGTTCTGCTCCTCTCGCGCCGCCATCGGGTGGGCATGTGCGGCCGGGATTCGCAGGCCGAGGACACCCGGTTGAGGGGGAGGGATCGGGGCCCTCGGCCCCGCGAGCGCCCGGAGCTCGTCGCTTCCTTTCTCCCGTTCACACCGAAACCGTTATTGGAATTTCAGCCGCGAGCCTCGTCGATGGCCACAATCGCTTCTCGAATCAGGCGGGCGCCGAGTAACGCAGTCTGTCCGAAATCCCATGCGGGGCTCACCTCGTTCAGGTCCATGCCGACGAGGTGCGGCGCCAGGATGCCGATCAGCTTCTTGACCTGCAGGGGGGAGAGTCCGAACGGCTCGGGATTCCCGACCGCGGGGGCGTATGCCGGATCGACGCCGTCCATGTCGACCGTGAGGTAAATCCTATCTCGGTTGATGGCCTTGAGCGCGCGCTCGGCGCCCGCCGCGATGCCGTGATCATGGATGTCGAACACGCTCACGTAGGTGAGGCCGAGTCGCTCCAGATCCTCTCGTTCTTCTCGGCTGTACGACCGCACGCCCAGGTAGACGACGTGCTCGACGCCGACATGGTCCGCAATTCGACGGGCGCTGCACGCGTGCGACCACGGATCGTTCAGGTACGACTCTCGGAAGTCCAGATGGGCGTCGATTCCGATGACGCCGACATCCTTCGGGAACGCGCGCACGACCGCGGGGGCAAGGCTGTGCTCTCCGCCGATCGCGATCGGGATCTTTCCTGCGCCGACGATGTCGGAGGCCATCTTGGTGACGCCGCCGACCATCTCCGTGGTCGGTCCAAACGCGGGGGTGTCGCCGAGGTCGGCCACGGGGACCTCGAGCAAGTCCCTCTGGTGGTCCATCATGAACGTCTCGAAGTTGTACGAGGCCTCGCGAATCGCCCGAGGCGCGAACCGGGAGCCACCGCGGAACGAGCATGTGCGATCGTACGGGACGCCGAACAACGCGAAGCGGGCCGCGTCGTACTTCGCGACGGCGTCCGCGAAACGGGGCGCGGCCATCCGCGAGCCGAAACCGCATCGGCTTATTTGAGGACGAGCCCGCTCATTGCCAGGTCAGCTTCCGGCGCCCCAGAGCTTCCATGTACATGACTTCCTGGCCTGGCTGGAGCTTGGCCTGCAATTCCTCCGGCACGGGAAGTTCGAACGTCTGGTACGTCGCGAGGTCCATGAGCTGTGCGACGTTCCCGTGCATCGAAAGGACTTGCGCCTTCCCCTTGTCGATCATTGGGACGCGGACCTTGTGGGTGACGGGATGTACGATCGATCGCTTCTGACCGTCGAACAGGCCCACCACTTCGAGTCGGGCCTTTGCTTCGCCGTGTTTCCCCGGCTTCGACATCTGGATGCTGATGATCCGGCACGGCTCATCATCGATGACGACGTACCGGTTGACTTTAAGCTCCCGAATCTCTGCTTGTTCCCACGACATCGCGAATCTCCCGCGGCGATGATGCCGGGCCCTTAAAACGTTTCCTTACTGACGTCGCCCTTTCCTGGATCGGCGCTTGTTTCGCGGTGGATGACCGGTTGGACGCGCCGGTCGTTCCGACTTTCGACGACGGATTTCATTGACTGCAGAATCGAGGCTGCGGAGGAGATCCGGTGAGATCCGTCGTTTCGTGTATGCGTCCGCGCGCGCCGCTATGGCAACGCGTCCAGCAAGGGCGCGCGCGATTGCACCTCGCTGCCACGTCGGCGCCCGATGGACAAGGGGATGCATGAACAGCACACCGTGCTTCGGGGGTCGTGAGCCGGTCCGGAGGTGTCGGAACAACGCGCGCTCCGCACCGAGGAGCTGCACCGTTCCCGCAGGGGCGCGGGCCAAGTCCTCGACGCCTCCCGCGAGGGTGACGAGTCGCGCGGCGATGAGTGGGCCGGTGAGCTCTGACACGTTTGGGGCGAGCTCCCGGATTGAGCGCTCCACATAGGCCTCGACCGACCTCCGTTGTGCCACGACGTGTTTGGCGAGTCCGGCGAACGCCTTCAGTTCGTCTTCTTCGCGGTCCGCAAGTTCCGCACCGACGCTCTGCATGGGAGCGATCGGCATCCGCTCACGCCGTCCGTGGACCGCGACGAGATCGATGTACGTCCCAGCGTCCACCGTCGGCGCGAGTTCGGGGAAATGGAGACCGTACCATTCGCGCAGGCGCTCGACGATCGCGTTCTCCTGTTCCTGAACCTCATCGAGCGCGCCGACCGCTTGGCGGAGATGGTCCTCCGGTCCGACCGCCTTCCGCATCCGGACCTTCGCGAGCTGGACCATCGCGGCGTGGAGGAGATCGCGACCGTAGCCGAACGCCTCCGGATCGAGGAATGGGGCCCGTTCCCGAGTGAGGTTTCCACCTGCGCGTTCCAGGCGAGGTTCCACGACGAATACATCGCCAGCGAGGGACATGAGCTCCCGTTCTTCCGGGAGGACCTTCCAGTCCTCCGCGAGGGCGAGACGCTCCGCGAGGGCTCCCGCCTCTTTCGGAAAGAGTCGCTGCTCGACGACTTTGCCTTCGTCCAAGAGGAAGGACCCAAACCATGTCGTGAGGAGCAACACGCGGGCGCGAAGGGGATGATTCCGTAAAAGCGTATGCGCTCAGCGGGACTTCTTCGTCGTCCTTTTCTTCCTCGGTGTCGCTGGTTTGTTCAACGAACGCAGTTGGGCGGGTTTTCGGATTCCCACCTCCGTGATGATCCCCGTGATGTACTTGGCGGGCGTCACGTCGAAGGCCGGATTTCTCGCGGGGCTTTCTTTCGGAGCGATTGGCTGCCCGTCCAGATGGAGAACTTCCTGAGGCGACCGTTCCTCGATCGGGATTTTCGCCCCGGAGGCGAGTGTGAAGTCGATTGTGCTCGTTGGTGCCGCCACGTAGAATGGGACGTCGTTCTCGTGAGCGACCACCGCCTTTCCGTACGTGCCAATCTTGTTTGCGATGTCCCCGTTCGCGGCGATGCGATCCGCTCCGACCAGGACGAGATCCACCTCTCCGCGGCCAAGGAAATGACCCGCCGCGCCGTCGGTGATAATCGCGTGGTCGATTCCCTCCTGCAGGAGCTCCCACGATGTGAGCCGCGCACCCTGCAGGCGGGGACGGGTCTCATCCACGTAGACGAAGAAGCGACGGCCCTGTTCCTTGGCGGTTCGCATCGGCGCCATGACCGTCCCATAATCCACCGCCGCGAGGGCTCCAGCGTTGCAGTGCGTGAGGATTCGCGTCCCGTTCCGGATGAGCTTGGCCCCGTGTTCCCCGATCTTCCGGCAGCGGTCGATGTCGTCCTGGGCGTAGCGCTCGGACGCGGTGACCAGGTCAGTTCCGTTCGCGGCGGCCTTCATCATGTAGTCAATCGCGACGAACAGATCGTGTCCGGTCGGACGGGTTTTCCGGAACCGATCTCCGACTGCCTTTAGGTCGAGACCTTGCAGGCCCGCCTGGGCGATCCCGTAGGCCGCCGTCGCACCGATCGCCGGTGCGCCGCGCACCACCATGTCCTCGATCGCGACGGCGACATCCTCGGCGTTCTTCGCCTCATAGATTCGGAGATCGAACGGCAAGTATCGTTGATCGATCAGCTTCACCATTCCGTCTTCGAGCCAGACCGTCTTCAGCTCCCGCACCGTGCCATCGAGGGTGACGCGCACGGGGGCTCCTCCTACGCCCGCCGAAGCGAGGAGAGAAGGCTCGAAAGACCCGGTCGTCCCAATTCGCGCTTCATCTCCCGGGTAAGGGAATCGTAGTAGGTGACCTGTTGTTCGACTTTGAGGAGCTCGTCGTCCAGGCGGTGGCGTTCGTCGTCCACGGTCTGGAGCGCGTCGCGGAGGCGCCGTTCGCGCTGTCGCCACCGCTCGATCTCCCGCTCCGTGGCCTGAGGTCCTGCGGGCGCCATCCTACCGCCCCGGTCCCATCGTTGGGATTGTCGTGCCCGCTCGGCTCCCCAGCTGCAGGTCGATGAGGACGCGCCCGTATTGGAGGATCTTGTTCCGGACTCCATCCAACTCCTTTTTCAGCAACGACCGGCGGCGGTCGAGCTGCCGGATCCGTTCTCGGATCCGTTTTCGGCGCTCGCGCCACTTCTTCTGTTCTTCCAAGGCAAGGAGGACACCGGAGGGGTCCATGAAGGCGTTTCTCATCAGACGGTCGGGACTATTTAACCGTGCTGTCCCCGCCATTCATTCCTCTTTGATCTGGGCGCCAGGAATCACGTACTTGAACAGATCGAAGAGATTCATCGCTTGGTTCACGAAGTCCCGAGCGATCCCATCGCCCGTGTCGAGTCCAAAGACAAGTTCCATGTCGTCGACCTTCCAGACGCTCACCAGATTCGCGACGGTGCGTTGCGTCGCCGCCTCGCTCACGCGGAGTTTGCCGATCAGGTTCTCACCCTCCCGGGTCGTGGAGAGGGAGACCAAGAAACCGCGCCCTTGCAGTTCTTTCTTCGCGATCGTCGTCATTTCCGATTTGTCCTCCTTTGCCATCGAGGGTGCCTCCTGCGGAGCTATTCCGACCATCGGTAATAAAGGCTGTGAGAAGAGTGTCGGGCGCGTCCGCCACGATGGAAATTTATACTGCGGGGTGCGTTGCGCGGCCGTCGGGCTCGTGGTCTAGCGGTTATGACATCGCTCTCACACAGCGAAGGTCACCGGTTCGAATCCGGTCGAGCCCATTTTCGCATTCGGCATGGAACGCACGCCATCAGCGAAGCGGTTTCCGAAAGTACGCTTGCGTGTACCCCTTCCGAAGGAACAAGATTCCTCGAGGCTGTTTCGCGAGGAATTCGCGAGTCGCGCGACGCGCGCCTTCCCAATGCCCGTAATCGTCGATGACGACATACCCGCCGGGAACCACGAAAGGCCAGAGAGCTTCGAGGCACACTCGAACCGATTCGTACCAGTCGCTGTCGACATGGACGAGCGCGATCGGGTCACCCGCGTAGGAGGGAAGGGTGTTCTGGAACCATCCCTCGACGAAGTGGATTCGGTCTTCTCGCAGGTGGCAATCGTCGAAGAGGAAACCGCGGACGTCCTCGAGCGTTCCCACGCATTCGCCGATCGGCTCAAGTTTCCCTTCGCCGCGGTTGTGCGCGAGCCGAATCGCGGGCGCGCCGTCCGGAGCCGTTGGCTCAGGCAGGCCGACGAAGGAGTCGAAGAGCCAGACGTCCCGACGAATCGGCCCGGCCTCGGCTTTCGCACCGAGCAGACCCGCGACACCTCCGCGCGCCACCCCGCACTCCGCGAGCGCACCTGGGATTCGTTCCCGGTCCAGGCGTTGGACGAGTCGAAGAATGTTGACGCGACGGAGGCGGTCCGCCATCGCGCGACCTTCGGTCATGTCGAGGAGCCGGCGCCATTCGGGGTCGCGAGGCAGGCCCAAGAGCCTCGTGATCGCGATGGTCCAACGGTCGATTCCAGCCCTCCGCAGGGCGAATTCGTGGCGCAAGTCGCTTCGCCACTCGTGCGGGCCGTCGTCCACGGCGCTCCATGTGCACGGAGGATAATTCAGTTTGGGTTATCCTGGTGGCAATCCGATCGAAGGTCTCGTACCGCGCGGCATCCTCGGCGCGGAAACCGGCCCGACCGCCGACTCACGGGTGGGCCGATGTCGATGTGAGGGCGGCGACGAGAACCGCGACGAGGGCAAGCCCGCCGAGCGGGATGAGCGCAATCCATCGCGGCTCGTATCTCAGATGCATATAGTAAGCGACGACGAGACTCGCCTTGATCGTCGCGAGAATGACCAGAATCGCGATCGTCCCGAGCCGGGGAAGGCCGAGAGAATATACACTGAGTTCGACGAGCGTTACGACAGCAAGGATCGCAAAGACGAGCACATACGGGCGTTTCCGTGCGGCGGCGAGGGGTCCTGCGGTTTCTGTCACGGTTGCCGTCGCCATGCTTGTTGCCTCAGATCAGGTAAACGATCGTGAAGAGGAAGATCCATACGACGTCGACGAAGTGCCAATACAGGCCGACGAGTTCGACGGCCTCGTGATTCTCCTTCGTGAATCCGCCTTTGAACGCCTTTCGCGTGACGTACGCAAGGGCGAGAACACCCGCGGTCACGTGGGATCCGTGCACACCGGTCTGTGCATAGAACGTCGGACCGTAGAGCGGATTGACGCCCGATCCGATCGGCGCGTGTGTGAAGGTGAGGCCGTCCCCGAAGTAGAGTTTCTGGTACTCGAAGGCCTGGATGCTAAGGAAGGTTATCCCCAGCAGCAGCGTCGCAAGCAGGAAGATCCGATGTTTCACCTTGTCGTCGCGCTCGATCGCGGCGAGCGCTTCGACCATCGTGAGGCTGCTGCAGATTAGAATGAATGTATTCAATCCGGTCAGAGGCACGTTCAGGATCTGGCCGGGCGTCGCCCAGGGTCCCCCGAACGTCGGCAATCCCGGCGTCCCGGTCCTCAGCCGCAAAGTAAAGGAGGAGCCGATGATCGCCGAGAAGAACATGATTTCGGTCGCGAGGAACAACCACATTCCCAGCTTCCGCGCACTAACCCGAGGAAACCTCGATTCGACCGCCGTCGCGAGCCCGTAGAAGGCACTCGACGCCCTCTGCATGTCCTGATGGATCCATCCGCCGGCGCCGCCCGCGAAGATCACCAGGCCGACGAGCAGCATTGGGATGCTTGCCGATACGATGCCGACGTAACCGACGCCCATGCCCACGGCGATGATCACAGGCCAAGGGCTGCCGTGGTGTTCCTCCTCTTCTTCCCCGGCGGGTTCCGGATGCGCCATCCGCCTCGTTCCGCCGTCGTGGATAATCCGGGCCGCTATAACTTCTTCGGTTTTTCCGATTCGGATCTGCATCAGTTCGGACGGAACACCCAAGGATCGTGGGCGAGGGTCAGGAATAAGTCACGGGACTTCGACCACTCGATGAGCCAGTTCGGGACGGGAATCCGAGGCCCCTCGGGGCGAAATCGCATGTGAAGTGCGTTCTTCGCGAGGGGGATAAAAGCATCGACGTTCGTGCTGATTCCAATTCCCAGGAGATAGAACGCGCCCTTCGGCGGGGCGATTGAGGCGGCCTCGTCGACGCGTGGCGCGGACGCTGACGAGAGCCGCCATCGTAACATTGGTTGGTATCCACCGACGAAACGGTTTATACTCGAGCCCGGAATGAGGAGTCATCCTGGATTCCAATGCCCGACGTTCGACGGATGAAAGCGAAGCTCGTCCTCATGGGTGAAGGCGGAGTAGGCAAGACCTCTCTCGTCCGGCGGTTCGTCCTCAACGAATACCAAGATGCCTACCTGCATACCGTCGGTACGCGGGTGAGCAAGATCGAGCTAATGGTTCCCCACGGCGCGGACATGGAAGTCCAGATGGACATGGCCATCTTCGATATCATGGGCCAAAAGGGATTCCGAGACCTCGTGCGGGAAACATACTACCACGGGGCGCAGGCCCTCATGGCGGTTTGCGATCTTACCCAAAAGGATAGCCTTTCCGCGCTGGACGAATGGATTCCCTCCGCCCTTGAGATCACGGGGGACGTGCCGCTGTATCTCGTCGTCAACAAAAAGGACATGGAGGTCCAGCGAACCATCACGGACGAGGAGATTCGTCGGACCGCGGAAACCTTTGCCGCACCGTACGTCTTGACGTCGGCACTGACGGGCGAATTCGTCGAGGACGCGTTCAACGCCCTCGCAATCGAAATGGTGAACCGGGCGTTTCGCCAAGAAGACACGCGCGCGGCGGCGCGCGGCTTGCGTGAGAAGGCTCTCGTCCTCCTGGAGAAACGCGGTTCGGTTGGGTTGAAGAAACACCAGTTCTTCGAAATCCTCCGGGGCGCGAAGGTGGACGACCTCCAGGCGGAGCTCGACCGCCTCGAGAGGGAAGGCCTTGTTACCATCCTCTGGTACGGCGCGTCCGATTTTGCCGTCACCATCACCCCGCGCGGCGTGAAAGCGATAAAGCAGACCTCCGCTTGGCAGGAGTAATTCGATGATGAAGGGGGAAGGGCCGCGAAGAAGGTCCAGCTGGAGCGAATCCTGCAATCATTGGAGTCGGTGAGTACTCCGTCGCCCTCGACGGAACAATATCCGACGCCTGCCGCAATCGCCGCGGAGGTGATCCACTTCGCACACGGGCGTGGCGACATCGCAGGTCGCTCCGTCGTAGACTTGGGCTGCGGGAACGGGGTCCTCGCGATCGCCGCGAAACTGTCGGGGGCAGTCCGGGTTGTCGGCGTCGACTCCGACCTCGAGTCCATTGAGGTGTCTCGCCGCAACTCCGAACGCACGGAGGTCGGGGTCGAGTGGATTCTCGCGGAGGTGAGCGGCGTGCATGAACCATTCGACACGGTTGTGATGAACCCCCCCTTTGGCGCCCAAACGCGGCACGCGGACCGTCCATTCATCGATGCCGCAATCGCGGTGGGGCGAGTCGTGTACACCTTTCTGAATACGAAGTCCGAGGAGTTCGTGCGGCGGAGAATCGAGGCGACGGGAGGCCAGGTCACCGACCGCCTCGAGTATGGGTTCCCGATTCCGCGCATGTTTCCGTTTCATCGGCACGAAGTTCGGGCGCACGATGTCCTCCTCTACCGCGTCGCGGTGGCGAAGGGCTAAATACCGAGGTCCGTTCTTCGTGGGAACGAACGGAGTGGACCGGACCGAAATGGAAGCAAAGATGGTCCTGCCAGGCGACGAGATCGCGACGGCGGAGGAGTTCGAACCCGGCGAGGGGACCTACGAGAAGAACGGGCTCGTGTTCGCGGCGACGCCTGGAGTCCTCATCCTCGATCCCGGGAATCGCATCGCGCGCGTGCGGGCCTTCAATCCTCCAGCCGAACTGAGAGTCGGGGACATCGTCTACGGTGTCATCGACGACATTCGCGGGATGATGGCGACGGCATCGATCCTCGCCATTCACGGTCGAACACGCCAGATCAGCGGCGAGTCGGAAGGTACGATCCACATTTCGAACGTGTCCGAGGATTACACCGAAGACATACACGACAAGTTCCGCCTTGGAGATATCATTCGCGCTAAGGTGGTTCAGGTGAAGCCGTCGGTCCAGTTGACGACAGCGGAGCCGGACTTGGGTGTCGTGAAGGCTCTTTGTTCGGTGTGCCGTGGACCTCTCGAACTCCGAGGGCGCGACCTGTATTGTCCGCGCGACGAGAGGACCGAACAGAGGAAGCTCGCGGCGGATTACGCGGACCTTCGGCTCTTCGTCCCGGCGGGTGAGCTCGGCGGCGGGACGATTCCGGAGAAACATCGCGGAGGCCGCGGCGAGGGAGAAGACCGTGGCGGTCGAGATCGCGGCGGGCGCGGAGGCGGTCGTGATCGGCCCCGCGATCGGGGCGGTGGCGGTCGGGGTCGCGACGGGCGAAGTCCCCGGGGCGGCGGAAGGGACCGCGACCGCAGTCGGCGTCGCTGATTCGCGGAAAAATTCCTGACGATTGCGTTCCGAGAATTAGCATCAAGAATCGAAGGCAAAAAGATAAGAACCTTCCCCGTGATAGCAGCGGGAAGAGGTTGCTAATGCCTGCGTCCAACGAAGAACTCATGCGAGAACTGACGCGTCTTCGCACGGAAATCCAGCAGCTCCGCGAGGTCGTGAGCGCCCTGTTCAACGCGGTCTTCGAGGAAGGAGACGAGGACTGGGACACGGTCCCCGAGAAGGATGAATTTAACCTCTACAACTGAATGGCTTTCGAAGAATCAGCGTCCGTTGTTTATATTCCCGCGGCCTATCCCGCCGCGTGGCCGAGCTGCGCGATCTCGTGAAAGCGCATGAAGATTGGCGTCTTCACCAAGCGGTCAATCTCCAGGCATCAGAAAACGTGATGAGCGCGAAAGCACGGTCGTTCCTAAGCACGGACTTCGCGCATCGGTACACGCTCCCGGAGGACTTGGTCCCCGGCTTGGCAGGTTTGAAGAACGCATACCGCGGCACGAAACATACGGACGCGATGGAGGCGTTATCGGAACGACATGCCCGCAATCTGTTCGGATCTGCACACGCTTCGCTCAAACCTCTCTCGGGCCACCTCGCGGGGTTCATGTTGCTGCAAGCCTGCTGCAAACGGGGTGACCGCATTTTGGTCGTCTCCGCGGCTCATGGCGGATACGACGGCTACATGCCGGGATTCTTGCCGGAGTATCTTGGGCTCACGGTGGACTTCCTGCCCTTTGACGAGCACTCGTGGAACGTGGATGCGAAGGCCGCCGCGGACGCGATTATCGAGACGAAGCCGCGACTCGTGCTCGTCGGCGCGAGCCTGATCCTGTTCCCGTACAACTTACGCTGGCTCCGGGGCGCCTGCGACGACGTTGGAACGATTCTCGGTTACGACGCGTCCCACGTCCTCGGCTTGATTTCAGGCGGGCAATTTCAAAGGCCCATGATGGAGGGGGTCGACGTGCTCAGTGCCAGCACGCACAAGTCGTTCCCCGGCCCTCAAGGCGGTCTATTCCTCTCGAACCGCAAGGACCTGTTCGACCGTGCGATGCAAACGTTCCTCTGGCGGATCCAAGACAACGCCCACTGGAATCGGATTGCCGCGACCGCGCAGGTACTTCTCGAGATGAAGGAGTTCGGCGAGGCATATGCGAAACAAGTCATTGCCAACTCGAAGGCCCTCGGGAAACAACTCGACATGTGGGGCTTCCCGTTGAAGTTCGCATCCCTCGGATATTCCGGGTGTCATCAGATTCACGTGGACCAGACCGCTCTGAGGGACGGGTGGGGCCTCGCTCCGGGCCAATTCGCGGATCGACTCGAGGCGAACAACCTGATTGTCGATGCGGTGGGCCGAATCGGGACGAGCGAGATCACGAGGATGGGGGCGACCGAGGACGACATGCAATCGATCGCAGGCTTGATCGTGCGGGCCGCCCGCGGCGAGGATGTTCGGAGCGAGGTCGCGGAAGCCCGCTCCCGACTTCACATGTCGTTCGTGTTCCCCTCGTGACGCGCTCCGCATGCGACTGGACAAAGGCCATAAGCCGTCCCTTCCTTAGCCGGCCGTGGCCGGTCCCGACCGCTATCGCCGCCAGACGGTCCTCCCCGAAATCGGCATGAAAGGTCAGCGCGCGCTCCGTGAAGCCCATGCCGCGGTCGTGGGCCTCGGAGCCCTCGGCAGCATCTCTTCGGACCTCCTGGTGCGGGCGGGGGTCGGTCATGTGCGCCTCGTCGACCGAGACGTCGTGGAAGTCGTGAACCTGCAACGACAAACCCTGTATTCGGAGGCGGACGTGGACAAGCCGAAAGCAGAGGCTGCGGCGGAGAGGCTTCGCCGGGTCAACTCGGACGTGCGGATCGAGGCCGTTCCGAGAGACGTTCACTCCGCCACCGCGAAAGACGTCCTCAATGGGGCCGACATCGTCCTGGACGGAACGGACAACCTCGAGACGCGTTTCCTATTGAACGAAGCGGCGATCGACCTCGGCATTCCGTTCGTCTATGGGGGTGCGATCGCCACGTACGGGATGGTGTTCTCCATTCGCACTCCCGAGACGGCTTGCTTCCGTTGTTTCAACCCGAACACACCCGCGCCCGGAAGCCTGCCGACCTGCGAGACCGCCGGCATCTTCAACGCGCTGTCCGCACAAGTCGGAGCGATTCAGGCGGGGGAGGCCCTCCGTATGTTGGTCGGGCATCCCCCATCCGGGGACCTCCTCATCATCGACGGCTGGAGCCCCGAAATCCAGAAGATCCATCTGACCCGTCGCTCCGATTGTCCCGTTTGCGTTCAGGGGGCACGGGAATATCTGGGGGTGCGACGGACTCAGGTCCTGGCGTCCCTCTGCGGGAGCGACACGATCTCGCTCGATCCGATCCACGGAGGCACGATCGACCTAGACGGTTTGAGGGGGCGGTTGGAGTCTCTCGGCACCGCCCGTCGGGCCGGTGGCGTCCTGGTCGCCGACGTCGAGGGTCGGCGGCTTACGGTCTTCCCCGATGGACGGGCCCTGATTCGAGGCGTGAAGGATGAGACCGAGGCCCGCGCGGTCTATGCCAAGTACGTCGGGGTCTGACATGGCGCGAAAAGGGATTCTGCTCCTGAGCGGCGGCTTCGATAGTCCGGTCGCGGGTCACCTGATGTCCCGCCAGGGGCTCGAGCTCGTCGCCGCTCACTTCTCGCTGGAGCCGATCACGGATGACGCGGCGGCGGTCAAGGCCCGGACCTTGTGCGAGATTCTCGAAATCGGATCCTTGTACATCGTACGAGTGGGAGAGGCGTTTGCGGAAGTCGCGCACGCCGCGAACCGGCGATTCTACTTCATCCTGACGAAACGTCTCATGGTTCGTTTCGCTGACGCGATCGGCGATCGGGAAGAGGCCGACGTCCTCGTGACCGGCGAGAACCTGGGGCAGGTCTCGAGCCAGACGCTCGCGAGCTTGCGCGCCATCGATGCGGTCGCGCGCCGTCCGGTCCTCAGACCCCTAATCGGGTTCGACAAACAGGAAATCGTGGACCGGGCGAAAGAGATCGGCACCTACGAGGTCTCCAAGGGGCCGGAGATCTGCGATCTCCTCGGACCGCCGCGACCTTCGACCCATGCGCGGTTGGATCAAATTCTTGACGAGGAAGCGAAACTCGATCCGGATGGACTGGTCGCCTCTTGCCTGTCCGGCGTCGTGGCGGAAAAGTTCAAACGGGACGGATCCGCTCGTCGCGTCCCCGCCGGATTGAGGACGGCCGCATGACGTACTATTTGCTCAAACCGTGCCGCACCGCGACCGCCTTCATCTCGACGTTGAAGCAATCGAGACGCGTGGACCTGAGTGCGGCGGCCGAGCGACTTCGTCTGAAGGGCTGGATCGTTAGCGACGTGAAAGTGATGCTGATCCTCGAAGGTGACCCCGAGCTCACCGTGTACGAGAGCGGCAAGATTCTCGTCAAGACGGATGACGAGGCCGCGGCTCGGGCGTCGATCGATCGCGTGTACGAGGCGATCGGAATTTCCACGCCACTGGCCGCCGCCTGAGTCCCGCCAACCATTTTTGCGACCGTGAAGCTACGGACGGGACCGAATTCAACCTCGGAAGGCGATGAGGACGACGTCCACGACGAACAACAATACGACGAGGACCTCGAGGATGAGGAGTCGACGTGCTTCGAGCTCGGCTTGCGCGACTTCGTAGATCTCGCTGAGGTCCTTCATCTTATCCTCGACGATCTTCCGCCAGGAGTCGAGCTCGAACTTCCGCACGCACGCCCGATAGACCTTCCCGAGGAACCAGTCTCCCCACAGCTTGGAAATGTTATCCACCTGGAAGGTGGCCTCCGCGAGGTCCATCCGGATTTCGGCGAGTTCCTTCACCGTGTCGTGTCCGCTCCGGAGGAACGAACTCCGGGCGAACAGGTCCTCGAGGTCGTCGTACGCCTTGTCGACGACCTTGTCCAGGAAGGCATCGTACGTTCGCAACTCCAGCAATTGAAGGTTCGCCAGTTCGAAAACGGTCAACGTGTCTTCGTACGTCGCGCTCGGCTCGACAATGAGGGCCGCGTCCCACTCGAGGACGACCAGATCGTCCTGGTAGTAGGAGAACCAGTTCCGCCAGGTGTCCTCGACCTCCTCGTCGCTGATCGCCTCGGGTCGAGGGTCGTTCGCGAGGAGGCCGGTGACCTCCCGTCGCCATGTCGTGGTGAATTCGCGGACAGGCGTTTCGCTGACCGAGATGCAGTACACCGTGTAGGGTTCCGGATCGACCCTCGTCTCGTACGCGTCATGGAGGAACGGGACCAGGTCTTCGATGATCCGCTCGGCGAGACGGCCGCAATATTCGTTCAGGTTCTCCTCCCGACTTCCGTCCTTGATCCTCAGGCTCGCGAAGGGGCGCAAGTCGCGGAGGCCGGCCGCGTGGAAGGGGACTCGGACGACGACGGCGAGTGCACCAACTCCGTACAACTTCACCGCGATCGAGGCAGTGAGGGGTCCGAGGTTCGTCGCGAGGCTCCGCTCATCCAGGAAGACGAGCAGCGGCTGGGCAAATCGGGCGTACCGGGGCGCGGCCCTCTCCGACGGGAAGCGGCCCGAAAGGAAGGGCATGTCGATCGTCTTCTGGATCTCGTCGAGGTCGACCGACGCACCGACGTCGAAAAGTCGATAGAAAACGACCTCGCCCTTCATGCGGCCGCGCAAACTGGCAACGAGACTTAAGGGCTCCGGTGGGGCCTATTCTCCGTATCGTCGTTGCCGCATCTGGTACGATCGGAGGGCCCGGAGGAAGTCGATCTTTCGGAAGCCGGGCCAGTAGACGTCGACGAAGTACAACTCCGAATAGGCAAGTTGCCACAGCAGGAAGTTCGAGATGCGCTCCTCCCCACTCGTTCGCAGGACGAGGTCCGGATCGGGGAGGTCCGCCGTGTATAGGCGTTTCGAGAAGAACTTCTCATCCACGTCGTCCGGGTCCACCTTCCCCGCCTGGGCGTCCTGGACCACGTCGCGGATCGCCCGCAGGATTTCCTCCCGGCCGCCGTACGCCACGGCCACATTGAAACGGTATTGGTCGTACTGCTCGGTCCGACCTTCTGCGTACTCGATGGCTTCGATCACCTCGGGCGGGAGGAGTTCCCGGTTCCCGAAGACGCTGACTCGGATCTTGTGACGGTGGACCCGCTCGTCGTCCCCGACCCGACGAAAATTCTCTGCGAACAGGTGCATCAAGTGCTGGACCTCCTCGTTCGCCCGCCGGATGTTGTCCGTCGAGAAGGCGAACACCGTCAGGATGCGGACGCCGACTTCGAGGCACCACTCGAGGACCTCCTCGAGTTTGTCCCGGCCTTTCACATGTCCATCGAGGACGTTCCCCAGGCCGATCTCCCGGGCGAACCGGCGGTTCCCATCCATGATAATTGCCACATGATGCGGCACGGGGGCTTGCTTCACCTGATGCAGGAGCCGGCGTTCGTAGGCCTGATAGGCCGCATCACTGATGATCTTCGAGATATCCGTCGGCACCTTGGGGATGCGACGAGTGCCGACCTATTTATCCATTCGCGGGGACCGCCGACTCTGGTGACAGGACGGAACCGCTCGCGGTCCGCGGTGGCGCGCTAGTCATGTTCGCGTTCCCGCGCCTCACCCGCAAACCTTTAAGTACGCTATTTAGTTGGTGCACTCAGTTCCTTTCATCCCTTCAGTGTGGTTTAGTGGCCTTATCGATGAAACTAGGTGAGTATCAGGACCTTTACCGAAAGCTCGGGACGGTCCAAGACATCGACTTCCTGGCCGAAAACCTCGGCTACGACAAGGAGCTTCTCCTGGTCGTCTACACGCAGCGGATCGTCCGAGACACGACGAAGAAATTCTACCGAGTGAAGGCTCAAGCTCGGCGGCTCGCCTTCATGTGGCAGAGCGGGACGAGCTTGCTCGAGATCGCCCGCCAGTTCGATTTCCCGGCGATTCTGACCGCGTTGATGGTCCTCGAACAACGGAGGATCTCACGCAAGAACTTCTGGAAAATGATCAACGACATTGATTCCGTGAAGGACAAGCGCCTTCGACAGGAACTCGAGGAGGTGAACCGGGCGGACATCGTCTATTCTCCGGAGGGGACCGCCCGCCAGTACGCGCGCGGTCGGTGGGGCGAGGCAAAGCTTTCCACATGGCTCAATGCCCGCGGTCTCCAATACGAGACGGAGAAAGACCTCCGCGCAAAGTACGACAAGACGCCGGACATCTTGATGCACAAGCCGCTCGAGATGAACGGCTCCCGGAAGTATTGGATCGAGTCGAAGGCGACGTTCGGGGATCCGTACGAAATCCGACGACACATCAAGAAGCAGCTGCAGCCGTACAGCGACCTGTTCGGCGACGGTGCGGTCGTGTACTGGTTCGGCTACGTGGACGACCAGCAATACGCCCTTCCGGAGGGTGTCGACATCGTGAGTCCGACGTTCTTTGAGACCCCACCGGTCCCCTTCCCGTATGCGCCCGTGGGGGAGACGCGCATGGAAGACCGAACCCTCATTCCCGACGCTGTCGATCTCCCGGAGTGAGCGAACCCGCAAACGTTTAAGCCATCCGTCCCCATCGACACGGGAGTGGCCGAAGAAGAGGTCGTCCGAGTCCGGATGCCGCGCACGAAAGACGGCGAAATCCTCGGTATCGCGGATCAACTTCTCGGGGCGTCCCGGATCCGCGTGATGTGCGCGGACGGCAAGAGTCGGCTCGGTCGAATCCCGGGCAAACTGAAGAAACGGATGTGGATCCGAGAGGGCGACCTCCTCGTCGTCAAGGTCTGGCAGTTCCAAGACGAGAAGTGCGACATCAAGCACCGCTACATGAGGACCGAGGCGAGCTACATGAGCCGCCGCGGTCTCATCCCGAAATCGATCAACGTCTTCTGACGCCCACAAAGCTCTTAGTCGACCGGGTCGTTCGTTTTCGGGCTCGATGTTCGATGACCGAAAGATGAGGCACCTGGAAACCCAGGTCGATGCCCTCCGGACGAAGCAGAAGGACTCGGCGACTCGCAAGACGTACGACCAGGTCTTCGACCACGCCGCGCTCCTCACGATCGCGTCCCTGATCGGCGACGGGGTGATCTCGACCTTGGATTACCCCGTGAGCACGGGGAAGGAGGCGAACGTCTTCCATGCGACGGACGCCGGAGGCCGTGCGAAGGCCCTCAAGATCTATCGCATCAACACGGCCACCTTTCGAAACATCGCCCTGTATATTGAGGGCGATCCTCGGTTCAAACGCGTGAAACGGGCGACGAAGCCGACCATCTTCGCGTGGGCCCAGAAGGAATACAAGAATCTGGTGCGGATGGAGGATGCCGGAGTGCGGGTGCCGACACCGGAACGGGTCCTCGACAACGTACTGGTCATGGAGTATGTCGGGGACGAGACGATGCCCGCGCCTTCTCTCCGCGAGGTCGCGTTGGAGTCACCCGCGGCGGTGTACCAGGATGTTGTCGCGAACCTGCGCGCGATCCGGAAGTCCCGTCTCGTCCACGCGGACATGAGCGAGTACAATCTCCTCTGGTGGCAGGAGCGTGTCGTGGTGATTGACGTCGGTCAGGCAGTGCCCTTGGACCATCCCCACGCAGAGGAATGGTTTCGCCGGGATGTCGGGAACATCGCTCGATTCTTCAAACGCCTCCGGGTCGACGTCACCCCGGCTTCCCTCGAACAGGCGATCCTGCGAGACTGACATGTTGTACGCCCGGATTCCCGCGGAACGGCTCGGCGTCCTCATCGGGCCGGAGGGGGTGACGAAGCAGAGGCTCCAGCAGTCGACGGGCACTCGGATTGCGGTCGACTCCGTGAGCGGCGAGGTGACGATTGACGAGACCGGAGCGTCGGATCCCGTGATGGCCCTGAAAGCCCGCGATATCGTTCAGGCGATGGCTCGCGGCTTCTCGGAGGACCGCGCGTTCCGCCTCCTCGACGAGGAGGCGTACCTGGAGATCTTGGATATCAAGGACTTCGCTCATTCGAAGAACCGGGTCGCGCAGATCCGGGCCCGACTGATCGGTACACGGGGCAAGACTCGACGCATCATCGAGGAACTCACCGGCGTCGACGTGAGCGTATGGGGACACACAATCGCCTTGATCGGTGGCCCTTTCGAGATGACGATCGCCCGGGATGCGGTCATCATGCTCCTCCGCGGCAGTGAGCACAAGACGGTGTACCGGTTCCTCGAACGGAAGCGAGCGGACCTCAAAGCATATCAGATGGGATTCTAGGTTCTCCCGTCAAACCCGTTCGGGCCGGACCTTCGGATAATTGTTAAATAACGCCCGAGACTACTGCGATAGGGGTCCTGGCCTGGCGAAGCACGTCTACCTGTTCGAAGAGGGAGACGCCTCCATGCGGGCCCTCCTCGGCGGCAAGGGCGCCGGGCTCGCGGAGATGACTCGGCTCGGGCTCCCCGTCCCAGCCGGCTTTACGATCACGACGAAGGCCTGCAATGCATACGCGCGGAGCGGCCGTTTCCCGCCGGGCTTCTGGAAGCAGGTGGAGGAAGGTCTCTCGGCCATCGAGGCGAAGACCGGCCGACGGTTTGGGGATCCCGCGAATCCGTTGCTTGTCTCCGTCCGATCCGGCGCGAAGTTCTCGATGCCTGGCATGATGGACACGGTCCTCAATCTCGGGTTGAACGATGCGACCGTGGAAACGCTCGCACGAATCTCGAACGCGCGGTTCGCGTGGGACGCATACCGTCGGCTCATCGCGATGTTCGGTCGGATCGTGAAGGACATCGACGGACGAACCTTTGAGGCGATCTTGGAGGAGCGCAAGGCGAAGGCCGGTGCGAAGAAAGATACCGACTTGTCCGCCGAGGACCTCGTCGCGGTGGTCGAAGATTTCAAACGATTGTACCAGGACCGGGTGACGGATGGATTTCCGCAGAGCCCGAAGGAACAGCTGCAGCAAGCGATCGTGGCAGTCTTCCGATCATGGAACGGCAAGCGGGCCGTGGACTACCGAAACTTCAACAAGATTCCTCACGACCTGGGGACCGCCGCGAACGTCCAGACGATGGTTTTCGGGAACATGGGATCGGATTCGGGCACGGGGGTGGCTTTCACCCGGAACCCGTCGACCGGCGAGAAGCAGCTGTACGGGGAATTTCTCCCGAACGCACAAGGCGAGGACGTCGTTGCTGGCATCCGCACCCCGATGACGATCGCACAGCTCCGTGAGACTTTCCCGACCGCGTACGGACAATTCACAGACGTCGCCGAGCTGCTCGAGAAGCACTACCGCGACATGCAGGATATCGAGTTCACGGTGGAACGTGGAAAGCTATGGATGCTGCAGACACGGACTGGGAAGCGTTCTGCCAGGGCTGCGGTGAAGATCGCGGTCGACATGGCCCGAGAAGGCCTCGTGACGAAGCAGGAAGCGATCCTCCGCGTCGAGCCGATGCACGTGGTGCAGCTTCTCCTCCCGCAGTTCGACGAGCGCGCCAAGGTCGGCGCTCGACAAGAAGGACGTTATCTGACGCGCGGTCTCAATGCCTCGCCGGGAGCTGCCGCGGGATTCGCGACGTTCGATCCGGACGAGGCCGAGTCGATGGGCCGCGACCTGAAGAAGCCGGTGATCCTGGTCCGCCTGGAGACCTCCCCCGATGACGTTCACGGCATCTTGCATGCGAAGGGTGTCCTCACCGCCCGGGGAGGAGCGACAAGCCACGCGGCGGTGGTCACGCGAGGACTAGGCATCCCATGCGTGACCGGGTGCGAGTCGATCTCCGTCGATTACGACACGGCGCAGTTCCGGGTCGGCGAGAAGGTCGTTCATCGCGGGGATTTCGTCTCCATCGACGGAAGCACGGGGGAGGTGTTCGAAGGTCGGATTCCGACGATCGACCCGGACTTCACTAAGGAAGCGGACTTGCAGACGTTGCTCCGGTGGGCGGACGAAGAACGCCGCCTCCAGGTGTGGGCCAACGCGGACTACCCGAGGGATGCGGAACGCGCCCGACAATTCGGTGCGCAAGGGATCGGTTTGGACCGGACGGAGCACATGTTCATGGAGACGGATCGACTCGATATCGTCCACGAGATGATTCTCGCGGCGCCGGAATATCGGCGGGTCTCTCGAGACGTTCGAGCCCTCAAGTCCGAGCTCGAGACGGCGAAGGACGAGAAGCGGGGGACTCTGTTGAAACGCGTCGCGCTCTTAGAACCGGTGCTCGGAGATCTCTCTCGCCGATATCTTGGCTCCCTCGAGAAACTCGGTCGCCTGCAGAAGAAGGACTTCCTCGGCATCCTCAAGGCGATGCAAGGACTCCCCGTGATTATCCGTCTGATCGATCCGCCCCTCCATGAGTTCCTCCCGAAGTACGAGACCCTGCTCGTCCAGGTGACGAAACTCACGTTGGCGCGAGGCAACCCGGACGTACTCGTCCGGAACGCGCACTCGGATGAAGACAAGGAATTCGTCGAGGAGGTCAAGAAGGCGGGAGACGGGGATGTAGGCCGGGGAATCGAAGCGCTCCTACCAAAGAAACAGGTTCTTCTCGAGGCCGTCGCCGCGAACCGGGAATCGAACCCGATGCTGGGCCTCCGGGGATGCCGTCTCGGGATCACGTTCCCTGAGATCACGGAAATGCAGGTCCGAGCCATCTTCGAGGCTTCCTGCGCTCTCATGAAGGAAGGCGTGATTGTAAAGCCGGAGATCATGATCCCCCTCGCGGGTCACGTGAACGAGCTGAAGATCGAGAGGGACGCCCTCGAGGCGGAAGCCAAGAAGGTCATGGAACGGGAGGGCATCTCGGTAGCATACAAGTTCGGGACGATGATCGAGCTCCCGAGGGCAGCTCTCACCGCGGATGAGATTGCGAAGCACGCGGAGTTCTTCTCCTTCGGGACGAACGATCTCACACAGACAACGTTCGGATACAGCCGTGACGACGCGGAAAGCAAGTTCCTCCTCGATTTCGTGGACCGGGGGATCCTGCCTTTCAACCCGTTCCAGACGCTGGACCGCGAAGGTGTCGGTCAGCTCATGCGGATGTGTGTGCAGAAGGGCCGGAAGGTCCGGAAGGACCTGGAGATCGGGATTTGCGGTGAGCACGGGGGCGATCCATCGAGCATCGAATTGTGCCACACACTCGGCCTGGACTATGTGTCGTGCTCCCCCTTCCGGGTCCCGGTCGCTCGCCTTGCGGCAGCCCATGCGAAACTCAAAGGCGAAGTTGCTCGCAGCGAGGACCGCTAACTCGAGGCCGTACATGGCCGACCTGGCGAGCTCCCCCTTTTTTCTCCTGGTTCTCGTCATCTCGGCCTTCGCGCTGCCGCTCATTTTCCTTGCCTGGATTCGGAACACGGCGCGCTACGGACGAGAGCCTTGGTCCACGGTGCTCAAGACATTTGCTTGGGGCGCGGTCTTCAGTGTGATCATCGCGCTCGTGTTCAGCTTGGTCCTCGTGCTGACGCTCGGTCAAATTCAGTCTCTGAACGATTTCTTTGCCCGTCGGTTCGCAGACCCGGGCACCGCGATCGGTGTCCTCATCGTCGCACCGGTTGTCGAAGAAGCCGCGAAGGGGGTCGGAGCGAGAGCCGGTCGGCCCCAAACGCAATCGAAGACGGACGGCCTAGTCTACGGTGCCGCCGCAGGACTTGGATTCTCCGCGACAGAAAATCTGATCTACGGACTCGCCGCGCTGCTGGTTCCCGGAGTGGGTGCGTCGGGTTCCCTCGTCATCGTCGCGATTCGTTCCTTCTCCTCGACGTTCCTCCATGCGAGCTCCACCGCGGTCTTGGGGTATGGCCTCGCCAAGTCGTGGCTGACGGGGAATACGTGGGCGCTCCTCCCCTTCTACTTCGTCGCGGTCGCGATGCATGCTACCTTCAACCTGTTCTCCACCCTGGCCCTGACCTATGGAGCTCAGAACGATACGGTCGCTGAGACGCTCGCCTTTTTGGCGGCGGTGACCTTCGCGATTGTCGCGATCAGTATTGTACGGCTCAAACTCGCCTCTGGTCGACCCGCGGTTTCCAGGTGACGCGTGCCGTGATCGCAACCGACACACCGCAGAGCTGTGACCAATCGTCCCGGCGACCGACTCGGGGCACACATTGGGCGGGTCGGAACGTTTCGATGAACTGACCCCGCGCGAAACCGTTAACTACGCGGGACTGCGTGCAAGTGTGCGCATGCGTTTTCGCTTTGAGATGGATGGGGACGTCTACTCGAAAAACAAGGAGTCGTTCAAGCGGCTTCTCGCGAAGCATGGGTTACGATGGCGGGGGAGCCTAGACCGCCCGTTCTGGGCGAGCGGCACGGAGCGGGTCACCGCCGTCTTCGATCGGGACGAAGAACGGGACGTGTTGCGTAGTGCCGCCCTCGTCTGGGAGAGTGCGGGGAAGTCGCGTCTCCTGGAAGAGATGAAGGCGTGGGCATGGGAGGCAGGAGCGAAGGCCGTGGAAGACCGATCTCCATCGGCCGAGGACGTGACCGACGAGGTCGAACAGGCCCTCCGGTACTGGGACATCGTGTGGAAGCCCAACGAGGATTGGCTGAAGGCCCAGGGTCGACCCAAGGCCTGGATCGAGGCGGACGTCAAGCGGTGGAAGCAACAACGACAAGAACGGCGACGGGAGCTTGTCGGCCAAGCGACCGACTAGAACGCCGCGATTGAATGAACCTCGAGCGAATCGAAGCAATCGAAGCAATATCCTTGTCGGCGGTCATCCGGGAGGAGGACGATGCGCGTATGGCATTTTCGACACCGGGCCTCGCGGTCGCCGCCGTCGGAAGTCCTCCGCAAATCCGGACGAAGTTTCCATGAAATCGTACCCGCCCCCCGAGCCGGTCCCCGAGCGCCACGGAGCCGTCGCACTCTATAAAAACGTTGTGCGGCCTCGGGAGCCGCGCGTCGCGGCAACGGTTTAATGTTCGCTGCGACCGTTGCCCTCGCGCGTGCTCACAGGCTTCGTCACATTCGAAGGCATTGACGGTTCCGGCAAGACAACGGTGAGCCATCTCGTCATGGAAAAACTCCGAGCCCGCGGTCATTCCGTCTTCCTGACGAGTGAGCCTACGAACGGTTGGCTCGGAGATGTGGTCCGTCGCGGCGTCGAAGAGGATGTGAACGCCATCGCGGAGTCCTTCCTGTTCCTTGCGGATCGTTCGGCCCACCTTCCCCAGATTCACTCGCATCTCGAGAAGGGCGACCTGGTCCTCTGCGACCGTTACGCGGATTCCACCTACGCATACCAGGGGGCGCGGTTGGTCGGCGTCGTCCCGGATCCGATTCGGTTCCTGCAGAATGCTAGCCGAGGATGGCTTCTGTCACCCGATCTCACGATCCTACTTCGAGTCTCGCCGGAACTCGGAATGGAACGAATCAAAAGTCGGCCAACCAGAATTCGATTCGAAGACCTCGCCCTCTTGCGACGGGTCGCGGCCAATTACGACCGGCTCTCGAAGTCCCGTCGCTTTGCCGTTCTCGATGGTGCTCGGTCCGCCAAGGTCGTCAGCGACGACGCCGTTTCGACGATCGAGAGGCGGCTCGGGCGCCGCGGGCGAACGTGACGGTTGGGTGTTTCGCCACCGAGGCCTTTCTCAGAAGGAAAGCGCGGGCGAAGACGCGGGCGATTTCGAGATTACCTCGTTCCAGTTCGAGGAGGAAGGCTTTCCCGAACAGGACGTGAAGAGTCTCATCAGCCGTCCCGGTCGCCATCATCACGTTGCAATTGTCCGCAATGCACCATGAACGAGCACCCTAAGAATATCATCCGCGATTCTTATTTCCTCCATGAACGCGACTCTACCGCACGTGGACAAAGCTATTTATGCGGTCGCCCGGTTATCGCGCCGCGCATGGGATGCACGCATGGAATCCGCGGCCCACCATAGGCCCTCCGCTCACCATGGCGATGGCTTCGTCGGCGTGATCTACGGCGACATTGGCACGACCGTCTTCCGCTGTTCCGTCGCGGAGGCCGTGGAGCGGAACGAGTTCGTGCAGGTCCAGCATGAGACGTGCGGCACCGTCCTCGGGCGGGTAGACGAGATCGAGCGGAAGACGGATCTCTCCTTGGACCGAGCTCAACTACTCGGAGACGGCAATCCGATTGACGTGGAGGAGCGAGTGTCCGCCCAAATCAGTGTGATCGGGTACCGCGACGACCGGGGCCTTCTCCAAGTTCCCAGGACCCCTTTCCGTGCAGGAGAACCTGTCCACCGGGCAGAGACCACGACAATCGAAGAGGTGATCGGCCTGACGGAGGACAAGAAACACGGAGCCTACGTCGGCCTTTTGGCGGGTCACGAGGTGCCCGTCTATCTCGACATCAACGCGATGGTCCAGAAGCATGTCTCGATCCTCGCCAAGACAGGCGGCGGGAAATCCTACATCGCGGGCGTCCTCATCGAGGAACTGATGAAGCATCACGTGACGTGCGTGATCCTCGATCCGCACGGTGAATACGCGTCCCTCCGGGAAAAGGGCAAGTCCCCTCACGGTGCGACTCGGTTTCATGTGGAGCCTCGCGCCTACGCGGAGGCAATCCAGGTGTTCTCGCCGGACACGAAGGTGAATCCGGGGAGTCGACCTCTGAAGTTCACCCTGAGCAACCTCGACGCCCGAGATATCCTGTCCCTCACGGGCTCCGCGAGGGTTCGCACCCATCTGACGGCCTTGCGCAAAGCCCTCGACCTGCTGCGTCAGGCGACAAAGGACTACACGATTCGGGACATTGTCCGAGTGCTCGAGCGGGAAGAGGATCCGCAAAACGCCTCTTTGATCGACGAACTCGAGTATCTGAGCGAAGTAGAAATCTTCGCCAAGGAAGGGACCCGAATCGACGAACTCGTGATCAAAGGGAAGACGACAATCATCAACTTGAAGGGGGTCCCGCCGGACATTCAAGAACTCGTCGTGAATCGGCTCGCGACCGCGATGTTCGAGTTGCGGAAGCTGGGTCGGATCCCACCGATGATGCTCGTCGTCGAGGAGGCCCACAACTTCTGTCCTCAGGTCGGCCAGGTGGCATCATCGAAGGTGTTCCGCACATTAGCGTCGGAGGGGCGTAAGTTCGGACTCGGCCTGGTCATCATCACGCAGCGGGCCGCGAAGGTCGACAAGAACGTCCTGAGTCAATGCAACACGCAGGTCATCCTGAAAGTCACGAACCCGAACGACCTGAAAGCGATCATCGCGAGTGTCGAGGGTCTCACCACGTCGATGGCGGAAGAGATCTCCCGCCTCCCAATCGGAGTCGCGATCATGACGGGAGGAGGACTTCAGATGCCCTTGATGGTTGAGGTGCGGCCTCGAGAGACGCGACACGGCGGGGAGAGCGTGAAGGTCATCGAAGACTGACGACTCATTTCCGATTGCGCGTGGCGGAAAGGGTTTTCGGCCCCGCCTCGATATCCCCGCGATGGAACTCCGAGCTCTCGTCGACCGGGATATCACACTCACGGAACGCGCCCTCGGGAAAGCCATGATCGCGGCGCCAAAACGCTCTCACCTCCGAAAAATCGCCGAGGATTTCGTGACCATGGCCCGGGCCTATTACGAGGATGCGAAGCACTTCCGCGATCAGGGCGAGCTGGACAAGGCGCTCGCCAACGTCAACTACGCCCACGGCTGGCTCGACGCCGGGGCTCGACTCGGTCTGTTTGATGTGGGCGGCGACGACCAGCTCTTCACGCTGAGCGAGTGATCAAAGGATCCGCGCACCCACGTTGTCGACTTCGCATCGCTGCAAGGTCCCGAACTTTCGATAGAGGGTCGCGAGGTGTTCCGAGTTCCCGGTGGCGAACAGGGAGTTGCCGAGCATCGCCATCGTCGCCCTCCCGAACATTCGGCTCGCATGGATCACTTCGAGGATGGTCCGATTCGCAAGTCCCGTGTCCTCAGCAAACCGATTACCGAGGTCGAACAGTCGGTCCAGAGTCGGGGACCGGGAGAATTCATCGATCAACGCCCCGCCGACCCGGTTGATCGCGGCGACCTTCGCCGGATCACGAAGGACGCTCTTCGTGGGGATTTCAGGCCCCAATACCGCGAGCAGAAGGTCCGCTTGCACAGGGAAGTTTCGAACGTCACCGTAGGCGGGCGCGCCGGGTTTCCAGCGGAGATCCATGCCTCCGAGGGACGCAGGGACGACATCGCCAAGTCCCGTCCCGCATTCGACCTCCGTCTCATGGGCGATTGCCACAAGCTCGTCGCGGGGCAATCCTTCCCCGAGCGCCTCATTCATTGCCAGGGCCGTGCTGAGTGCCGCGGCCGCACTCACCCCGAAGCCCTGCGACACGGGCAAGGGCGTTTCGCTCAGAATCTTGATCTCGAGCGACCGCGAGCGGGCGAGTTTCTCGACGACGCGCCGGGTCACCTCGGCCTTCTGGCGGCGCTCGTTCACGATGATGTCGACGGAGGGACGCGTCGCATCCCGGACTCTCGCGACCGTCCGGACGCCGAGACTCAGCGAGAGACCGGCACCGCGAGATCCCTTCGCTCGAGGGTTCGGGTCTTCATGGACCTCGAAGAAGGCCGTCGCATGTCCGGGGCAGAACGCCTCACCCTCGGACACCATGCAGGACGGCCCGCCACACTCGCTCCGCCGCGAGCGACTTTGATCCCTCGAACGTCTCGGACTGACCCTTGCGATCGAAGATCGCGATGGAGGTGGTGTCTCCTTTGACCTTCGATACGTCGTTGGCCACGACGAAATCCAGATCCGCTTCCTTCGCAAGAGCCATCGCTCGGGACTTGAGTTCCGCCTCGCTGATTCCGGCTTCTGCCTTGAACCCGACGAGGGCCTTCCGGGTGCCCTTGCGGAATCGCTCGAGCAGTTTGGGCGTGGGCTCCAAGTCGAGGGTGAGCGCTCCTTTCCGGCTCGGGATTTTTCCTTTCTGCTTCTTCACCGGAGTGAAGTCTGCGATGGCGGCGGGCACGACGCAGATGTCCGCATCCGTCTTCTCGGCCATGCGGGCCAAGTCTTCCGTCGTCTCGAACGTTTTGTAGGGAAGCCAGGAAGGGATGGGCGTCTCGTGACGCCCGAGCCACAACTCCACATCGGCTCCATGTTCGAAAGCGGTTTTCGCGAGTTCCATCCCGGTCCCCCCGGTCGACCGGTTCGTGACCACGCGCACGTCGTCGATGGGCTCCACCGTAGCCCCGGCGACCACGAGGACCCGCAGGTCTTGAAGGTCCTTGGGCCCGAGGCGGCGGACCACCCGCGCCACAATCGTGTCCACGTCGGCCATCTTCGCTTTGTCTTCGTCGCGTCGCGGGTCGACGAACTCAATTCCGAGTTCGCGCAGGCGGCGGACGTTCGCCGCGACGGCCGGGTTGTCCATCATGGACTCATGGGCCGCGGGCGCGAGGAGGATTGGGATGCCGGAGCCGAGCGCGTTCGTCGCGTACGTCGTCACGGTCGTGTCATCGATCCCCTGCGCGATTTTCCCCATCGTATTCGCCGTGCACGGAGCGATAAGGAGGAGGTTGGCCTTGCCTTCGCGCCCGCACATCTCCAAGTACTCCATGGATCCGGTGATGGCCGTGACGACGGCATGCCCGGTCGCGTATTCCAGGGCGTTCGGATGCACGATCTCGACGGCGGATCGGGTCAGGACCGCATGGACGTCGGCCCCATGGCGGATCAGCTCATGGGCGAGCTTCACCGTCTCCACGGCCGCGATGCTGCCCGTGACCCCGAGGACGATCGTCTTGCCTTGGAGCTTCGCGCTCTTGCGTCCGCGCAGTCGCTCCGCCGGGTGCATCGTGTGAACGATTGCCATGCGCGATATATAGGTATGGGCTTCGTTCGATTCCGCGATTCGCGATCGGGCAACCTTTAACCCGCGAGGTCCGTTAGCCCTGGCCGGACCGATGGATTACGCCACGACCCTCGAGCACCTCTATCGTCTCGAGCGGTTCGGGATCAAGCTGGGCCTGGACAACATCCGGCGGCTTCTTTCGCTGCTCGGGGACCCCCATCGCGGCCTGAAGGTCCTGCACGTCACCGGTACGAACGGCAAGGGATCCGTGTGCGCGTACGCGGCCTCCGTCCTTGAGAACGCTGGCTTTCGCGTCGGATTGTACACGTCCCCACACCTCGTCCGCTTCAACGAGCGCATCCAGGTGAATCGCAACCCGATTGCGGATGATGAGGTCCTCCGGCTTTGGTCGGGGATGCAACCCGCGATTCGGGCGATGACCGCCGCCCGTGAGATCGACCACCCCACGTTCTTCGAAGTGACGACGGCCATGGCGTTCGAGCACTTCCGCGAGCAGCAAGTCGACGTCGCCGTGATCGAAGTGGGGATGGGAGGACGGATGGATGCGACGAACATCGTGGACGGCCTCGTCTCCGTGGTCACCCGCGTGGACCTCGAGCATACCGAGCACTTGGGAAGGACGGTCTCGCGAATCGCCCGGGAGAAAGCGGGCATCATTAAGCCGACGTCCCGGGCGGTGACCATCTTGCAGGAGGCCCTTCCCGTCATCGAGGCTCGTTGCCGGGAGGTGCACGCGCCCCTGGCGGTGGTGGATCGCGACGTTCGGGCGGAACGACGAGGGGGAGACCTCCGCGGTCAAGAGGTGCGCATCCGCGGGTCGTTCGGGGAGATGGACGTCCGAACGCCATTGCTGGGAGCGTTTCAGGCGGAGAACCTCGCGCTTGCGGTCACGGCCCTGATCGAACTCCGAGAGGCGGGATTCGCGATTCCCAATGAAGCGATTCGAAACGGCATCGCGTCGACACGCTGGCCTGCACGGTTGGACGTGATTCGGGAGAAACCACTCATCCTCGTCGATGGAGCCCACAACCGGCCCGCGGCGGAGGCGCTCGCAACTTCCATATTGGAGCTGTTTCCCGGTCGCAAGGTCTCGCTCGTCGTGGGCATCCTGAACGACAAGGACCTGAGGGGAATGGCCGCTGCCCTCGGCCCTCTCGCGTCGCACACGTACGCTTGCCGTCCGAAGACGCACCGCGCCCTCGAGGGGGACGCGGTCGCGCTCGCGTTCCGACCGTACGCGGAGAGCACCTCGATCCCCGCGGTACGCGATGCCATCGACTCCGCGATCGTGGCGACAAGCCCCGACGGCATCGTCTTGATTACCGGATCGATTTACACGGCGGGGGAGGCCCTTGACCACTTCGGCATCCGTCCGTGAGCGGATCCCGTTCATCATGCGGGACCTGGCGGCGCGGTACCTTCCGGCGGGAGACCTGCACCAGGGGGAAACGGCCCTCGCGAAGATCGTCGCGCAACGGGAGGATCCGTTCCTCGTGCTGATCTCCACCATCCTGTCCCAGCGAACGAGGGATGAGATGACCGA
>Ga0137396_10000098_pt1 | contig 32076 bp, 35 predicted proteins | sample czc16metaG_FD_108284 | JGI IMG/M metagenome (GOLD analysis project Ga0137396, IMG submission 108284) | Vadose zone soil microbial communities from Angelo Coast Range Reserve, California, USA - czcobulk3.16 metaG | ecosystem: Environmental > Terrestrial > Soil > Vadose zone | place: USA...
AGGAGCTGCAGAAGCCTCGCTGGCGGGTAGCGGTTCGGCGGTGTTTGGAGTTTTCCCGAGCCCAGCGATGGCGCGCCGAGCCGCTGTTGGGTTTCCGCACGATCAGGCCTTCGTTTGCGAGAGCGTCTCGCGCGACAGGTACGCTCGTTTGATGCGCACCGCAGAGTAGTCTGCCAGCGTGTCGTGGATTCTGCCTCAGCGACTTTTCGTGTCCATCCCGTGGTGGAATATCTTTTCGGTTCCCGTTTTAGGCAAGTGGGTGTGACTGCTGAGTGGTCACACGGAGCGCGAGCGTCGTGGACGACGACCGATTTAAGATTTTCTCAGGGACCGCGAATCCAATTCTGGCGGAAAGCATCTGCCGCCATTTGGACGTGCCGCTGGGCAAGGCCCTGCTCGGGCGTTTCAGCGACGGCGAGATTTATTTCCAGATTCTGGAAAATGTTCGCGGAGCGGACGTTTTTGTCGTGCAGCCGTGCCACGCTCCAGTGGATAGCCACCTGCTGGAATTGCTGCTGATGATCGATGCGTTCAAGAGGGCTTCGGCGTGGCGTATCACCGCGGTGCTGCCGTATTACTGCTACGCGCGGCAGGACCGCAAAGACAAGCCGCGAGTTCCCATCTCCGCAAAGCTGGTCGCGGACTTGCTGGAGACCGCGGGCGCCAGCCGGGCGCTCACACTGGATTTGCACGCGCCGCAAATTCAGGGCTATTTCGACGTACCCGTGGATCATTTGTATGGCTCGCCGGTCCTGGTGGAACATTTCCGGCAATTGAATTTGCCGAATTTGACGGTGGTTTCGCCGGACGCCGGGGGCGTTGAGCGCGCCCGGTTTTTCGCGAAGAAGCTGGATGCGCCTCTGGCCATCGTCGATAAGCGCCGCGTGGACGTAGACGTGAGCGAAGTGATGAACTTAATCGGAGACGTGCGTGGACGCAGCACGCTGGTCGTTGATGACATCATTGACACGGCTGGAACGCTCGTGAAAACCGCGGACGCGCTGCTCCGCGAAGGCGCGACCCAGGTGTTTGCGGCGTGTACCCACGCGGTGCTCTCTGGTCCAGCCATCGAACGGATCCAGAAGTCCAACATCACGGAGATTGTGGCCACCGACTCCGTGCCGCTGAGCGAAGCGGCGAAGAAAATGGGGAAAATCAAGATACTGAGCGTCGCGGATTTGCTGGCCCGCGGAATTCGCTCGATTCACGAAGAGACTTCGATCAGTGAGCTGTTTATTTGATTTGTAGGACAGACATTCCTGTCTGTCCCCTGAGAACTAGCTAGAAGACAGGCAGGAATGTCTGTCCTGCAGGGAAGGGAAGAAGGACATGGCACAGAAGGCAGAAAAGGCAGAGAAGATTGTAGTGCAAGGTTCCCCGCGCGCGACGCGCGGGAAGAATGAAGCGCGGCGGCTCCGGCAGTCAGGAAAATTGCCGGCGGTGCTGTACGGCGGCAAGGGCGAAGCGATCACGCTATCGGTGAACGCCAAACAGGTGGGCGCAATTCTGCGTTCCGAGAGCGGGCACAACACGCTCTTTCAGGTGGATCTTGGCGGCAAGCACGAACCCGCGATCTTAAAGGATTGGCTGGTTGATCCCGTCACCGGCAACCTGCTGCACGTGGATTTGCTCCGCGTCGCCATGGACGTTCGCATGAAGGTTATGGTTCCCGTCCATACCTTTGGCGAGCCTTCCGGCGTGAAAGTGCAGGGTGGCGTCTTCGAAGTCGTCACTCGCGAAGTGGAAATCGAATGTTTGCCCGCGGATATTCCGACGGAGTTCCGCGTGGATGTAAGCGGCCTGGCGTTGAATGCGCAGTTGCGCGCCAGCGAATTGCCGCTGGACACCGCCAAAATGAAGTTGCTCACTGAACCGGAGCGCGTGCTCGCTCACGTCGTAACTCTGAAGGTGGAAGAAGAGAAGCCCGCCGAGGTTGTGGCAACGGAAACAGCAACGCCGGCCGAGCCCGAAGTCATCAAAAAGGGCAAGAAAGAAGTGGAAGGCGAAGAAGGCGCCGAAGCGGAAGCCAAGCCCAAAGCGGAGAAAAGCGACAAAGGCGAGAAGGGCGAAAAGAAAAAGTAACGCTCGTCGTCCAAATGGCGAGCGGCTGGAAAAAGGTCTATGCGGCTCATTGTCGGACTTGGGAATCCCGATCCGGAGTATCAGTGGACGCCGCATAACCTGGGTTTCATGGCGGTGGATGAACTCGCGAATCGCAGCGGGATTCGCGTCGAGCGGCCCGAAGGCAAGGCGCTGGTAGGCCGCGGAAAAATCGCCGGGGAAGAAGTCATCCTCGCGAAGCCGCAGACGTACATGAATCTCAGTGGCATCTCTGTAAGAGATTTGCTGGGAAAGTACGAGTTGGATGTCCCGGATCTGCTGGTGATGTGGGACGAAGTGCAACTGGCTTTAGGCAGCATTCGGATTCATCCGGATGGCAGCGCGGGAAGCCATAACGGTGCGAAGTCGGTGATCAGTTCGATCGGCACGCAGGAATTTGCGAGGTTGCGGCTGGGTTGCGGGCCCGATCATCCGTTGCGCAGCCGCAAAGAATATGTGTTGCGGCCGATGAAGAAAGCGGAGTTGGAAGTCGCCGCGGAAATGATCGGCGAAGCCGGAGATGCCGTGGAGATGATCCTGAGTCAGGGACTCGACGCGGCCATGACGAAATACAACCGGCGGAAACCGGCGGAACCGGAAGAGCCGGAAGAAAAGTAGAAAAACAGTTTTTTCCGTTTTGCGCGGTTGGAAAAGATTTGAAGCGACCCCGATTCGTTCAGGGTCAAAAGAAAAAGAGGCCATCATGGAAGAGCGTTATTACGATTTGGTTTTCATCGTGCGGCCGGCAACGCCGGAAGATGAGATCAAAAAAGTCCTTACGGTCATCGAGCACACTGTCGCGGAAAAAGGCGGCAAGATCGAGAAGACCGAGCACTGGGGCACCCGGAAGCTGGCGTACCGCGTGGCCAAGCACCGCGAAGGAATTTATGTGCACCAGGAAATTCGCACCACGCACGGCGAATTGATTGCCGAATTGGAGCGGCGCCTGCGCGTGCAGGACAACGTAATCAAATACCAGACCGTGCGGCTGGATGAAGATTTGAAGCGCCAGAAGAAACTTTCGCAGAAGCGCGAAAAGCGCGCCGCGCGGCGTCCGCGCCGCACCACACCGGCTCCCGCCCCGGCGGCGGCAGCGCCAGCAGCGCCGGAGCAGGCCGCGGCAACGAGCTAGCTCCGAGCGGCGAAAATATTCTTTGCATTGAGCTAAGTATTTCCGGTTTCATAAAATGTTTGATCCCGATCCGATCGGGGCGATCAGTGAAAGGGTGGAAGGTATGCCAGAGGAACAGAAACAAGCATCAGCGCCGGGCGGAGCTCCGCGGCGTGAAGGTGGTGGTGGTCACGGCGGACCGGGCGGCGGGCACGGCGGTCCGCGGCGCGAAGGTGGACCAGGTGGCGGTGGTCCGGGCGGACCCGGCGGAAGGCCGCGAGGCAAGCGCCAGTATTTCCGCAAAAAGAAAGTTTGCAAGTTCTGCGTCGAAAAGATGGACTTCATCGACTATAAGCGCGCGGACATTCTTTCCCAGTTCGTGCAGGAGCGCGGGAAGATTTTGCCTCGCCGCATGACGGGCGTTTGCGCGAGGCACCAGCGCTGGCTGGGCGTGGCCATCAAGCGGGCGCGCAACATCGCTCTCTTGCCATTTGCCGGCAGCGCCGCGGGCACTCAAGCACCGCGCGTGGTTGTTCCGGGAGCGCCGGCTCACGCCGCGCCCGCGCATGTAACTCTAACGCCGGCTCCGGTTACTCCGGCGCCGCCAGCGGCCGAAGCGCCGAAGGCATAAGCCTTTACGAGGGTAAAGAAACAGGAGCTTAGAGAGAAGACATGCAAATTATTCTTCAGGAAGACGTCGAAAAGCTGGGCCACCGCGGTGACGTGGTCACGGTGAAGCCGGGCTATGCGCGCAATTTTCTATTGCCTCAAAAGCTGGCCGTCGAGGCGACCGCGGGAAACTTGAAGGCCATCGAGCGGATTCGTACGTCGCTGGCCAAGAAAACGGCCACGGAATTGGAAGCCGCGCAGAAGCAAGCCGAGTTGCTGAACGGCGTGTCGCTGCAGTTCACGCGCAAGACTGGCGAAAACGATCAGATGTTTGGGTCGGTCACTTCCGGCGACATCGCGGAAGGGCTGGCGGCGCAAGGCTTCAAAATTGACAAGCGCCAGGCGCAGCTCGGCGAGCCGCTAAAAACGATTGGCGAATTTCCCGTGACCATCAAAGTGTTCCGCGACGTCACGGCGCAAATCAAAGTGACGGTCGAAAAAGAAGCGTAGGAGGGTCTTCGGCTAGAGGTTCTTCAACAGGGGCGTCCGCCACGGAGGACGCCCCTAAGTCTTTTATGCGTGAGCTACATCGTGAGAACGACGCGGAACTCGGCTTTGCCGCTCATCATGCGGGCGTAGGCTTCGCCGGCTTTTTCCAGGGGAAATTTCTCGATCATGGGGCGGACGCCGGCCATTTCGGCGAAGCGCAGTGTGTCTTCGGAATCCGCGGGAATGCCGCCGGGCCAGCCCTGGACTCTCCTTCGACCTACGATAAGTTGAAGTGGCGATGCTTCAATCGGGCCCGGTCCCGCGCCGACAACCAGCAGCGTTCCGTTCAAGCCGAGACCGCCGACGAGTTCGGACATGGATTTCGAGTCCGTGGCAGTGGCCAGAATCACGCGGGCGCCACCGAGTTTCTGGAGCTCTTCGGCGGCATTGGTGGCTTTGCTGTCAATGTAGACGTGAGCGCCGAGTTTCTTGGCGAGAGCAGCTTTCTGGGAACCGCGGCCGACGGCGGCGACTCTGTATCCAAATTTATTGGCAAACTGAATTCCGAGATGCCCGAGGCCGCCGATGCCTTGGACGGCAACGAGGTCGGAAGGCAAGGCGCCGCTGTGGCGCAGAGCGTTGAAGGTGGTGACTCCCGCGCAAAGCAGCGGTCCGGCTTCCACGGCGTCGAGGCTCTCCGGCATTGCGGCAAGCGCTTCCACGGGAGCGATCATGTATTCCTGATAGCCGCCATCGAAGCTGATTCCGCAAATTTTCGCGTTGCGGCAATTGGCGAAGTCTCCGCGGCGGCACGGGAGGCAAGTGCCGTCCTGGCCGCCGTGCCAGCCGACGCCGACACGCTGGCCTTTTTTCCAGCCGGTGACGCCGGAACCAAGGTCGTCAATCACGCCGGCGACTTCGTGTCCGGGGGCGCGGGGATATTGAATGCCCGGCCAGTATCCTTCTTTCACCAGGCTGTCGCTGTGACAGATGCCGCAAGCCTGCACGCGAATGCGCACCTGCCCGGCCCCCGGACTGGGAATCTCGCGCTCGACGATTTCAAAATCCGCCCCAGCTTTTGGTACCAGCGCCACTTTCATTTTTGCCATTGAAACTCTCCGTTTTTTTATCCCTGAACTTACGCCGGCACGTTTGATGCACGGCTCGTGCAAACCGACACATTTTCAGCCTTGCAGCCGGCCAGGCGAAGGAAAAGTTTGCGGAGCGTACCGTCAAAAAAGTTTTGCAGAGATTTCCGAAGCGATGCACAGGCACTCCAATTGACGCGCGACGTGCTTCCACGCACAATCCGCCAACGATCACAAAGCAGCAAACAGGAATTGGTCGAGTCCATCATAATTATCCTCGCCACCTGAAAGTTTTTGCCTGCCGCGTTTCCGTGCGCAAGCCAGTCTTGCGCGGCGAGAGAACTTCGTGTTATTGTAGGCGAAGAAAAAGCGAATCGTAGAAAGCACTTCAATGCCGGTTGACGCGACACTCGAAAAGCCACTGCCGAATAACCTGGACGCCGAACGCTCCGTTCTGGGCGCGATCTTGCTGGATAACAACGCGCTAAATCCGGCGATCGAGCATCTGCGGCCGGAAGATTTTTTTCTCGACCAGCACCGGCGGGTGTTCACGCAGATGATCGCGCTGGGCGAGGTGCAGCAGGCCATCGACCTGGTGACGCTGACCGAGGAGTTGAACCGCAAGGGCGACCTGGAAGCCTCCGGAGGCGCGCCGTACCTGGCATCGCTGGCCGACGGCATGCCGAAAGTCTCCAACATCGAGCACTACGCGCGCATCGTCAAGGAAAAGGCGATCCTGCGCAACCTGATTCACACCACGCACAATATTCAGCAGCGCGCGTTCGAGGGCGAAGACGGGGCGGACGCGATTCTCGATGGCGCGGAATCTTCGATTTTTGCGCTGGCGGAAGACCGCGTACGTGCCGGGCTGCTTCCGATCAAAGACATCGTCCGCGACAATTTCGAGCGCCTGGAAAGAATTTTCAAGGAAGGGAAGAGCATCACCGGAATTCCCACGGGGTATGTGGAGCTGGATAAACTCACTTCCGGCTTGCAGCCATCCGAATTGTTGATTCTCGCGGCGCGGCCTTCGCAGGGCAAAACAGCTCTGGCTCTGAACCTGATGGAAAACATCGCGATTCGCGGCGGACACCCGGTGGCGATGTTCAGCTTGGAAATGTCCAAGGAATCGCTGCTGCAGCGCCTGGTGGCTTCGGTGGCGCAGATTGACGCGCACAAATTCCGCACCGGCCATTTGAGCAGGGAAGACTGGCGGCGGATGACGGAATCGCTGGGAACGATTTCATCGGCGCCGCTATGGATCGACGACGCGGGGTCGATCAGCGTGCTGGAAATCGGAGCCAAGGCGCGGCGGCTGAAACGCGACAAAGGATTGTCCATGCTGGTGGTGGACTACCTGCAGTTGATCACCGCGCGCGGGCGGTTTGGGAACCGGCAAGAAGAAGTGGCCAGCATCTCGCGCAGCTTGAAGGGGCTGGCGAAGGAATTGCAGATTCCGGTGCTGGTGCTCAGTCAGCTTACACGCGCGCCGGAGCGCGACGAGCGCGGGCCGCAACTCTCGGATTTGCGCGAGTCGGGCGCCATCGAACAGGACGCCGACGTGGTGATGTTCATCTACCGTCCGCATTTCTTCAAAGCCGGGGCAACGCCCGAGGAGAGAGAAGAAACAGAGCTTCGCATCGCCAAGCAGAGGAATGGCCCGACCGACATGGTGAAGTTTGTGTTTCGCAGCCGGTTCACGCGATTTGAAGAGGCGGCGCCGGACGCCTTCTCGCAGTTTGCCCCGGACGAGATGTAATTGGAGCCTGCCCTGCCTTCGGCGAGCAGGCTGCGGTAGGCGGACCACAGCGCGGCAGTTCCCACACACTTTGTGCCACGTGCTTAGGATTCTGGCAGCGACGCAATGGATTGCTGAAACGGCTGTGCTATCCCCCCACCCCGGCATTTTGCATGAATAGTAAGAGCAAAGGACTTACAAATTTGCATTTCGTAAGTGGTTGATTTTAAAGAGATATGTTTTGCTGAGCAAAACGGGTTGCGCTGGGGAAACGGCTCTGGAAGAAAGAAAAGCGGGAGCCCTTCGGCTCCGCTCAGAGTAAACAAGCTCCCAGACTCCAGGCGAAGTTTTCTACAGGGTCAAGTATAACAGATCATAGAGGAAAGTCAATAGGAAAAAGAGTTCCTGTCGAAAACGTCTGAGCTTAGTCCGTGAGAGGCGAGTGCGAAAGGTCACCCGTTTGCTGAGCAAGGGGTGTTGTCATTCAGGCGGCAGGCGAAGTGGGTGGCGGCGGGCCGAGACCGGGTGAATGGCGTAAACTAAATTTTTCGGAAGGAACATGGCAGGGATACAGAGGAGTTCCCGCAACGCAGCGCGACGTCCGGTCTGGGCGGAAGTTTCGCTTGGGGCGCTGGCATACAATCTGGAAGCGATTCGCAAGTACGTAAACCCGCCGCAGGAAAAACGCAAAATGCCGCGCAAGATTCTCTCCATTGTTAAGGGCAATGGTTACGGCCACGGCGGTCCGGAAGTGGCGAAGGCGCTGGAGAAAGCCGGGTCGGACTGGTTTGGCGTCACGTGCACGGACGAGGGCATTGCGGTGCGCAAGAACGGCGTGCGCAAGCCAATCCTGATTCTCACAAGTTTCGTGCCGGGAGAGGAATCCCGGCTGGTGGAGCACGACCTCACGGCGGTGATCCATCGCTGCGACCAGTTGGCGCTGCTCGATCGCGCGGCGGCGCGCCGCGGCGGAAAGAAGCGCGTAGGGTTTCATTTGAAGATCGATACGGGCATGAACCGGCTGGGCATCGCTTCAGGCGACGTGGAATGTTTTGCGCGGCAACTAGGAAAGTGCAAGAACGTCCAGCTCACGGGCATCTTTTCGCACTTTGCTTCCTCGGGAGTTTTCACGGAGAGCTACGTTGGGCAGCAGACAGGGGAGCAAGAGGAGCGTTTTTACGAGGCACTCGAGCGCCTGCGTGCGCTGGGAGTCGATCCGGGGATTGTGCACCTGGCGAACAGCGCCGCGATCGTAACGCGGCCGGAAACCTGGGCGGACATGGTGCGGCCCGGGGCGATTCTGTATGGCTACCATCCAGGCTACGATCCAATTGAAAAAAGGGAAGAAGCAGAAGCACGGCTGCCGCTGAAACCGGTGATGAGCTTGCGTTCGAGGATTATCAGCTTGCGCGACGTAGCCCAAGGCGCGGGAGTGGGATACGACGCGACGTTTGTCGCCCAGAGGCCCACGCGGATCGGTGTGCTGGCCGCCGGGTATGGAGATGGAATCCACCGCTCGCTGGGAAATCGCGGGAATGTGCTACTGCGCGGAAAGCTGGCACCGATCGTGGGTATTATCTCCATGGACGTGACCATGATAGATGTTACGGACATCGAAGATGCGAAGATCGGCGACGTGGCCACGATTCATGGGACAGACGGCAAGCACGCGCTGCCGGCGAACCGCGTGGCGCGCAGCATCGGGACGGTCACTTCGGACCTGCTCTGCGCGGTGAGCCAACGCGTGCCGCGGCTGTACGTTCCATAATGGGAATTTTTACCTACCGTATCGACATCTCCTCCGTTCCGTTTCCCAAAATGGGAATTTCTATCCTCTGCATCAGGATTTTTTCGGCTTGCGAGTTAATACCTGCTTGACGCCATAGTATTGCAAGAGTATATAAACGGCGGGCGTTCCACATCCCGCAGCGGCTCTCTCCCAACCTCTCCGCTCCTGCGGGCTGGCTGTACTGATTTTGCAGTGCAAGTTCAATACTGTGAGGTCGTATGAGCCGGATCATGCCAGAAGCACAACGGCGTTCCTATCCCTCGGAATCTAGGCTTGCACACCCAGGCGAAGTTCACGCGATCCCTCCGCGTACCGGCTGGGCATGGCACGCGGGCTGGGATTTCTGGGTAGTGCGCACGTTTCTGATCGTTTGCACCGGGGCTGTAAGTTTTACGCTGGGGCCGTTTGGCCTTCACGGATTGGCGGCTGCCAGCGTGGGATTGCTGATTGCGTTGGTGGTTTTGCTGGCGGAGTTGCGGCTGCGGCGGGCGGCACTGGGCGGGTTGCTGGGCGGAGCGTTTGGCGCGGTGCTTGGAGTATTCGCGGCGCTGCTGGTCACCCTGGTGATTTCCCGCACGGACGAGCCAGAACCCACCAAGTCGTTCCTCGAATTCTCGGCATTGTTCGCTTTTGGCTATCTCGGGCTGGTACTTGGCTCACGGCAGGGCGGGGAAGTGCATGTCGATGCTTTGGACGGGTTCTTCGGAAAGAAGGCCGCTGCCCCCGAATCCATGAAGCTTTTGGACACAAGCGTATTGATCGACGGCCGCATCGCGGATATTTGCGAAGCGCAGTTTCTGGAAGGAGTACTTGGCGTGCCGCAATTCGTGTTGCACGAGCTGCAGATGGTTGCGGATTCTTCGGAAGCGCTGAAACGGCAGCGCGGGCGGCGCGGGCTGGAGGTACTACAAAGGATTCAGAAAATGCCCCAAGTGGAAGTTAGGATTCTGGAGGAGGATTTCCCGCAAGCTGGGGACGTGGATCACAAACTGGTGGAGCTGGCGCGGCGCACTGGGGCCAAAATTGTGACCAACGATTTCAATTTGAACAAAGTGGCCACGGTGCAGGGCTGCTCAGTGCTGAACGTGAATCTGCTGGCGCATGCGCTGAAGCCGGTCGTGCTTCCGGGCGAGCCGATGCGCGTACTGATTCTCCGCGAAGGCAAAGAAGCGAACCAGGGCGTGGCGTATCTGGATGATGGCACGATGGTGGTGGTGGATGGCGCGCGGCGAATGATCAACAAGAGTGTCGACATTATTGTGACGTCCGTTCATCAGACCACGGCAGGGAAGATGATTTTTGGTCGGCTGGAAGAACGAGCGGAACAGGCTGCTCCTGCGCTGCGGCAAGCTGCCGCGGCGGGCCGGGGAGACGGAAATGGCGGCATGCGTTCCGACGCCACGAGCAAAGTGGAAACGTCGGCGCGTCTTCCGGAACAAAGCACGCTGGAGCGTCAAGGCCGTCCGGTATTTCCTGAACCTGACGCCGGTTAGACGAGCGCGGGCGACATCCTGGTATTTCACCCCATAACCCTGCTTGAGGTACACTCTGAAGTTTGCGAGTCCTCGCCTTGAAGCGTCCGGGCGGAATCGCTCCAAACATGAGCCGAATTGCTGCCATTCTTCCCGCAGCCGGTATGGGAACGCGCATGGGCGCGGAAACGCCCAAGCAGTTTCTTGAGCTGGAGGGGACGCCGATAGTGATTCTGAGCCTGCGGCGGATCGCGGCGTGCTCGCAAGTTACAGACATCATTGTGGCGACGCGCGCGGATGAAGTGGCGCGGCTCGAGGGACTGATTAAAAAGGAAAAATTCAAGCAGGCAGTGAGGGTAGTGAAAGGCGGCGATTCGCGGCAGGATTCGGTGGCCGCGGCGCTGCGCGAGGTGTCGAACGATACAGAGATTGTGTTGGTGCATGATGCGGTGCGGCCGTTCGTGACGCCGGAGCAGATTGCGCGAGTGCTTGAAGAGGCGAGGCGGTGCGCGGCGGCGATCCTGGGCATTCCGGCGATGGACACGGTTAAGGAAGTGAAGCGCGCCAGTTTGCCGGAGGATGTGGCGTTGATTACGGGGACGGTGCCGCGCGAACGCGTGGTGCTGGCGCAGACGCCGCAAGCGTTTGCGACGAAACTCTTGAAGGAAGCATTTGCTCGCGCGGAGGCGGATGGGGTGAATGCCTCGGACGAGGCGGGACTCGTGGAGCGCATGGGGCATGATGTGCACGTCGTGCTGGGTTCCGAGAGAAATATGAAGATCACGAAGCCGGCGGATATGGAATTGGCGCGGTTCTATGTGGAACGCGAGCGGCAAAAGGCGTGAGCATGAACCCAAGCTCAACCGCAAGGACGATCCTGTTTTGGATTTCCATCGTATTTCTCGGGATCATGCTGTGGAAGCTGGTTTCTACAAATGGAACCTCAACATCACAAGACGAGCTCAGCTACAGCGACTTCATGGCTAAGGTGGATGCTGACAACGTAAACCAAGTGACTCTCTGCCTCTCGTCGAACAGCTACGAGGTATCCGGAGAATATAAACGGCCGGCGAACCGATGGTTTCACTTGGCGATACCCAAGGAAATGGCCCCCGCCTTGTTGGGACAACTCCGTGAAAAGAGCGTATTGATCAATGTGAAGGAAATTCGTAGCGGGGACAGGACACTGGTTTTATTAAATGCCGCGCCCCTGATTCTTCTAGTTGGATTTTGTCTTTTCTTAATGCGGCAGATGCGAGGCAACGCGAAACGGGCTCTAGTGTTGCGAGCGGCAACGGCGCGAACCGGCATTGGTTACGATTTGCACAGGCTGGAATATGGGCGGCCACTCGTAGTTGGAGGGATCGAGCTGCCGTTTGATAAGGGGCCGGTGGGACATTCGGATGGGGACGTGCTGGCGCATGCGATGTGCGATGCGATTCTCGGAGCTGCAGGCGCTGGCGACATCGGGACGCATTTTCCGGATACGGATCCGAAGTGGAAGGGCGCGAACAGCATGCTATTTCTCGAACATGTTAGGAAACTGATCGATGAAAAGCAATTTGCGATTGAGCATGTCGATGCGGTGGTGATTACGGAGAAGCCCAAGCTGGGGCCGCATTTTCCGAAGATGCGCGAGGCGTTGGCAAAAGCGCTGAGCGTGAGTGCCGAAAAAATTCATCTCAAAGCAAAGACGAACGAGGGCGTGGACGCGATCGGGCGCGGGGAAGCGATTGCGGCGCATGTGGTGGCGACATTGACTTCGCGGTGAGTTGCCGGAGCGCCGGAAACACACTTTTGCGTTAAAGATCGGCACAAAAGCAGATCCCTCGCTCCTCTCGGGATGACAACCTAGGAACTTTTCGGCACCCCTAAGCTACAATTCCCGTGATGCTTCCTGCTGATCATTCTGACGGGCCGATTGTTGCGGCGAATCCATTCGTTGCAGATGATGTTCGCGCTATTCTTCGTGAGCGTGGCTGGCTGGCGGCGGAGCCTTCGCGGGAGCAACATGCCTGGTGTGGGCGCGCCGCCGCAATGCTTGGAGGGCACGCCGCCGACCGCGCTGCATTAGCGGGTTTGCTCGGGCTCGTTTTTCACTACGACGCCCGTGAAATCATTTCCAAGATGGAAAGCCACGTGGTGCTCTCGCGGTATGCGGCGCGGGGTGTGATTCGGCAAGTTGCGTTACTGCTACTGGATGGAGCGGCGCTGACGTCTGAGAGATTTAAGGAGATTGTTACGGAGCTGAAGGACGGAATGGAATTGAGGGGGCGCGAGCTGTTTCATCCGATCCGACTGGCGCTGGCCGGGCGGGCGGGAGAAGGGGAACTCGACCGGGTGATTCTGCTGCTTGATGAGGCGGCGGCGCTTTCGTTTGCAGTGACGGTAAAATCGGCGCGCGAGAGGATTGTCGAGTTTTGTTCGGCGTTGGATTAATCGTGCTCCTGGGAAAGGGCGCAGCATGCTGCGCCACTACAACGACAGCTTAACGCAGACGACGCCAACCTATAGATGATTGCCTGGCTTTTAAGTATGGGCTGGCGACGGTAGACTCTCTACTTCATGGACAAGCTGACGGGCATACATGCTGTCAAGGAGGCGCTCGAGGCGCGGCGGCCCATCGATCGCATTGCGATTGCGAAGGGGCGGCAGGACACGCGGGTCGAAGAGATTGTGCAACTGGCCCGGAAGCAGGGCGTTCCGGTGCGGTTCGAGGACCGCGGGCAGATTGACAGGCTGGCCAATTCGAAAGACCACCAAGGAGTGGTGGCGCTGGCGGCGGCGCGCGCGGCGGCGAGTCTGGAAGACATTCTGGCAAATGCCAACGCTAGTGGCGGGAACGGGCAATTGGGACTGATCGTGCTGCTGGATGGAGTCGAAGATCCGCACAATCTGGGCGCGATCATTCGAACAGCGCTGGCTGCAGGCGCGCACGGCGTGGTGATTCCTGAACGCCGCGCAGCAGGATTGACCGACACCGTCGCGCGGGCTTCCGCGGGAGCGTTGGCGCATCTGCCGGTGGCGAAAGTGACGAATCTGGTGCGTACGATGGAGGAATTGAAGGAAGCGGGCTACTGGCTTGTGGGCCTGGATGAGCAGGCGGACAAGAATTACACGGAAGTGGATTACACTTCGCCGGTGGGGATCGTCCTTGGCAGCGAAGGCCAGGGATTGCACGAGTTGACGCGCAAGCGGTGCGATTTCGTTGTTTCCCTGCCAACGACAGGCCCGGTAAAGTCGCTCAACGTTTCGGTGGCCGCCGGTGTAGTGTTGTTCGAAGCCATTCGCCAACGAAACACGCGCTCACGAGCGAAGTAGGTTTTTTTTCCGCGCTGACAGCAAGTAGCTAATCGTTCTTTCCTATTTGTCGTATTGGATCAGGGAGAAGATGTCGAGGCCGCTCAGCTTCTTGCGGCCGTTGAGGAAAGTGAGCTCGACGGCAAAGGCGGCGCCTTCGACTGCACCCCCGAGTTGCTGGATAAGTTTGGCGGTGGCGGCGGCGGTGCCACCAGTGGCGAGCAGGTCGTCGCAAATGATTACGCGCTGGCCGGGCTTGACGGCGTCCTCGTGGATTTCGAGAGTGTCCGTGCCGTATTCCAGGGAATAGGAGACCCTGGCGGTTTTGGAGGGGAGCTTCTTGGGCTTTCGAACGGGGACGAAACCCGCATTGAGGCGGTAGGCCAGAGTGGGAGCAAAAATGAAGCCGCGCGCTTCGATCCCCGCTACGATGTCAATGGTGTGGCCCTTGTAGTGGTCGCAGAGGCGATCAATCAGCGTGTGAAAACCCTGTTTGTCTTTCAGCAGGGTGGTCAGGTCGTAAAAGAGAATTCCCGGCTTCGGATAATCCGGCACTTCGCGGATCAACTTTTTCAAATCGTTCATTCGAACGTCTCTCCTTTTACCATGTTCCGTCTAGCAGGTTTCTGAAAAACTGGCATCTGTGCCATTACATGCAAGTTGCGAGCTTCGCGCATTTCGAAAAAAAGCAGATCCCTCGCTTCGCTCGGGATGACAATTTTGGGGCGGTTGCAACAGCCTGCTAAGTCATGTCGTTCAAGTACTCGGATTGATGACGAATTCGCCCGCATACCGCGGGTCCAGTGCGGCGGTCTCTTCCTGAACTCCGCTGATGCTAGAGAAACGCGGTCCACGCTCCAGCATGGCGCGAAATTCCGCGTGCTGCTGTGGCGCACCCATGGCAAATACTTCCACACGGCCGTCACGAAGATTTCTGACGAAACCATGAATGCGCAATCTTTCCGCGGCGGCTTGGGTAAAATAACGAAAGCCCACGCCCTGGACCATTCCCGATACGAAATACCGTTTGGCTATTTTGGCGTCGCTCACAAATCGCCAGAATTGTAGCAGAGAGCCAGGATTTCTTCCTCGGCTGCTCAAGCAGGTCCGCTTTGCTAGGGGCGCATGCTGGGAGTGCGCTAAACTCTTGCTTCGGAAAGGCGCGTCAGGCTGCCCAAAGACGAATTGCGTGCATCCAATTTACTATGAGACAGGCTGGACATTTGCAGCGGTACGAACGCATCTCACTCGCGTTACCTAGCGTGGTCTTATTAATTTTGGCTGCCATTCACGGTTCGCCGCTGCGCGCGCAGGATGCTCCGCAAGGGCCGGTGGTTCCGCCACCGGAGCATCACGTCACGCGCATCGGAAATGTATCGGAGCCGGCGGCGCCTCCATCGCTCCCCGAAGCCGAAATCATCAAGCGTTTCTCCGTAAGAGAAGACGAGTACATCCTCGAGCGCACCCACTACACCTACCGGAAGACAATTCGAATCCAGGAGTTCGGGGCAGACGGGCAGCCATCGGGCGAATTCGTGCTGGTAACTCAGCCGGGCAGGGACGTGGATGGGAAGGTATTCGAAAAGGTTGTCGAAAGACCTCGCTCCACTCTCCACCATCTTTTTCTCCGGTCAGAGGATCTTGAAGGGATTCAGCGTATCCCCGCGTTTCCGCTAACTTCAAGCCAGCTTGCGAAATATGACTTGAAGTACCTGGGCAAGGAGCAGGTGGACGAGGTCGATTGCTACATCTTTCAGGCCAAACCTCGAGGGGTCGAGCGTGTCAAAGCGTATTTCGACGGCATCGTGTGGGTGGATGCGAAGTATCTGGAAATAGTGAAAACGTATGGGAGATGGGTTACCGATCAGGGTGACGTCCATGCGATGGCGAATCTGCCCTTCAGTATGTTCGAGACCTATCGCGAAAACGTCGAGGGAAAATACTGGTTCCCGAGCTACTCGCGCTCGGACGATACGCTGAATCTGAACGGTGAGCAAATTCCCGTGCGAATCGTCATCAAGTGGACGGACTTCAAACCGGTTCCGAGCGCGCCGCAAGCGCCAGCCACACCTGCAAGTTCCGCGAAACCATAAGGAAGCACGCTGGCGAAGTAGGATCGTTCATCAGCGAAGCAATTTCTTCAGTATGTCCGGCAATTCTTGGATTGACGCAATCAGAAACTCCGGGCGGGCTGCGCGCAGCCGCTTTTCCGTGGGAAAAGGGCCGAGCACGCCAATCGCGCGGACGCCGGCGCGCCGCGCCATCTCTACATCCTGGGGCGCATCACCCACGTAGACACACGCGGACGGATGCAGCTCCATCTGCCGCAAAGCCAGGCGAAGGGGCTCGGGATGCGGTTTCTTGCGCACAGTGTCTCCACTGCAGACGCGCGCCGCGAATAGTCTGGTCAAACGGAACTCCCGCAGTTGCCGTATAACGCGGTCGCGGTCACCGCTGGTAACCAAGCCTAGATGATGGGCGTTTCCTACTTTTGCGAGGACTCTGCGCGCACCGGCGACCAACTTCGGCCGATGCTTTGCATAGTGCGCGCGCCAGGCGCGGTCCGCGTCATCCCAGTGCTTCCGGGGCAACCCTGCGGCGCGATAAACCTGATACCAGTTGGGGGAATAATTTTTTTCAAGTTCCGGGAGCCCCCACGGGATGCCCATTTCCTTGAACATTGCCAGATACGCGGAGGTGTCGGCGTGGTAGGAATTGACGAGCGTGCCATCCCAGTCGAAGAGCACTCCTTCAACGGAGTTGTTGGGTTTGGCAGGCATGGTTCCACAGAGTAGCAGAAACGTGGTGAAGGCCGAATCATGACGTTAGGAGACCGGGGGCGCGAGGAACTGCGAAGTAGTCTAATTAAGACTAGTGCGAAGTATTCTAATTAGACTACTGTGCGGATTTTTCCTATGGTTTCAGAAAACGGGAGGGAATACGGTCGTCGCGGTCAAACTGTACGTCATCGAAGGCTGCGGCGATGCCGTACCAGCCGGGCATGGCGGCGGCCTCCGCGCGGCAAACATGCGCCATGTTGGCCATGACAACATTGCCGAGGCCGAGGGGTTTACTGACCAGAACGATTTCGAGTTCGATCGAGGCACCAATTGACAGTTGCCGGGGGCATAGAAAATAGACGCCGGTGGAGCTGATGTTGCGAGTAACGAGGGTTACCGGATGTTCCTCAGGTTTTCCGTCAGTGGCGCGAAGGCGCAAGGGAAGGTTCAAAGTCGCACGCGGATATTCGCGCTGTTCGGGATGTATGCCTACGGCGTGCGTAGGCACCCGGACGAATCGGCGAGGCTGCGCGGGGCACAGCAGTGAAGCCACGCGAAGAGCCGGCACGCGCGGCACCTCCGCCAACAACGGTCGTGGTCCCGCCACAGGTTCGTGAGCTTCTGCACCTGGTTTGGCTGGCCATAATTCAATTGGAATGACGAGTTTCGCCGCGCTCATTTTGCCCCTCAGAGACGCCACTTCTCTGTCGCTGGCCCTAGCCCAACAAATTGGACTGTCTACCTAACTTTCTGGAATTTCCCCGTCCACACTTGCGGAGTGTGGAGCGATAACATGGCACTAGTTGAAGGCAGCGTCAATCTGTGGAAAACACTGGAAGTGTCTTAACTTCAAACACTTAGTAATGGTACCGGAACCGACCCACAACATTCTGTGGATTACCTCGCAAGAGGCGCTACCAATATGGTGCTCGACACATCTGACTTTCAACGGTCATGCTAGACGGGAAGGTGAAGAAAGAAAATACGTCCAACTGAATGCCCGGTAATTTGGAGGGAGCCGACCACATCAGTTTGCCGAAGCTTTCCGGATGGATTTGCCTTTCTGCAAGCGCTACCAATATGGGGTTCGACACCTTTGACTTCAGCCCTCACCCTAGGGGAAAGACTAAAGAAAGAAATATGTCCACGACAGCACTCAATCCGCAGCGCAGCGAGGGAACTCCCGCGCCTTTGCCGCACAAACTTGCTGGCACCACGACTTTGGTGCTGATGGGCTTCGGCGCCGTCTACATTGTTTGGGGCTCTACGTACCTGGCGATCCGAATTGGGATCGAATCGTTTCCCCCGCTAATCCTGGCTGGGCTCCGCCACACTTTTGTGGGTATTCTTCTTTACCCAATCCTGCGCGGGAAGACCGGGATCAGCCCTACGCGCGCTAACTGGGTAGCAGCGGTCATTACTGGGACTCTGTTGCTGTTTGTGGGCAATGGCGGGGTCAGTTGGGCGGAACAGACGGTACCTTCCGGCATAGCGGCGCTCCTGGTGGCCACCGTGTCGCTATGGCTGGTCATCGTGGACTGGCTCCGCCCCGGCGGCGTTAGGCCCGTTCCCAGAGTGGTGATGGGGCTCTTGATGGGGTTTGCGGGGCTTGCGCTGCTGGTTGGACCAGCGCATCTGGGCGGTTCAGAGCGTGTCGATCCACGGGGCGCTGCGGTCCTGGTTGTGGCCTCCCTGGCGTGGGCTTGTGGCTCGTTGTATTCCAAACATGGGGGAATGCCCAGTTCGGCGATACTGGGGGTCGCGATGCAGAGTCTGACAGGGGGAGTGATTCTCCTGATCGCCGGTTTGTTTGCTGGAGAATTCGGCCGCCTGCATCTGGGCGCAATTTCGATGCGCTCCTGGCTGGCGCTCGGGTATCTGATCGTTTTCGGGTCGGGCATCGGCTTTAGCGCGTACATCTACATCCTGCAAAAGAGCACGGCGGCGCGCGTGGCAACGTACGCGTTCGTGAATCCGGTTGTGGCACTGTTCCTGGGCTGGCTTATCGTCGGGGAGACCATCACGCTGCGGACGGTCATTGCGGCAGCGGTCATTCTGACGGCTGTCATTCTGGTCATCACGGCGCCGCACCGGGCGCCGGCGCCTGCCGTATCTGCTGTGCCAGCCCGCGGCGAAGCCTGATTCTTCCCCTTATTTTGCTGACTCAGCCTTCGTCGCTTCTGTGGATCTGACCCGATGGACTTGTGGCACATCCTCTGGGACATCGGCATAATTAAATTCAACGACAACGGCCCACGCTTGATCACAAAACCACCGCTCAGGAAGGAGCCACAACTTTGCCCCGCGGACATTCACCAAAGAAGAAACTCTGCGAATGCGGCCACCCCAAAGGGTTTCACCGCAGCGCGAACAAACCACCCGCGCACGGCCGCACACCCTGCGGCTTCCCTGAATGCCGCTGCCAATCCTACAAACCGAAGGAATCATGAAGAGGTGCCAAGGCCACTTCCGGACCGCCGATTGCGGGTTGCGGCCCGCGCCGCTTCTTCTACCTTATTAGTTTGACCCACACTTTGCGGATAGATTTGCTTTTCGGCTTGCGCTACTTTTAGCTTGTTAAACATGAGCTACACACAAAGCAAATTCGGACAGAGCATCTCGGCGCACGCCGCCGCGCGGTATTGGCAAGCGACGCTGGCACGCGATTCCCGGGCGGACGGGAGCTTCGTGCTGGCCGTTCGCTCGACACATATTTATTGCCGGCCATCATGCCCGGCTCGCCGGCCACTGCGTCGGAACGTCACTTTCTTTCGCACGCGCGAAGAAGCGGAGAAGCAAGGGTACCGGCCATGCCTGCGCTGCCGCCCGAATGAAATTGCTGGTCCGGTGGCCCTGGTGCAGCGGGCCGCAAGCCAACTCGCGGAGTCGAGCGAAGAGAGCATGCGCTTGGGAGTACTGGCGAGGACTCTCGGGACGACGCAAGCAACGTTGCGGCGCGCGTTTCTACAGGTGACGGGACTGAAACCGCGTGAACTGGCCGAGGCGCTGCGCATCAAGCGTTTCAAAGCGATGCTTCGAGCGGGCAAGAGCATTACAGATGCTCTTTACGAAACCGGGTATGGATCATCCAGCCGTGTATACGAGCGCAGCAATGCGCAACTGGGCATGACACCGGCGACTTATCAAAAGGGAGGAAAGGGTATGAAGATCGGATACAGCATTGCGAAATCGCCACTGGGGAAGGTTCTAGTGGCAGCGACGGAGCGCGGCGTCTCGGCGGTTTATCTTGGCGACGCGGAGAATGCCATGATCGCCGAACTGCGCGAAGAATATCCACGCGCGGAAATTGTGCCCGCCACGGATTCATTCCAGCGCTGGGTGCGAGAGATCGTGCAGCGTATCGAAGGCAAGCAGCCTCGAGTGGAACTCCCGCTCGACCTGCAGGCGACAGCGTTCCAGCGGCGCGTTTGGCAGGAACTGCAGCGGATTCCGCGCGGAAGGACACGCACATACTCGCAAGTCGCGCGGTCTCTCGGTCAACCAAAGGCGGTACGAGCCGTTGCGAGAGCTTGCGCCACGAACCCGGTGTCCATTGTGGTGCCGTGCCATCGGGTCATTCGCGAAGACGGAAAGCTGGCCGGCTATCGCTGGGGACTTTCGCGCAAGGAACAATTGTTGGCGCAGGAGCGCGCCACTAACTAGCAAGTCTGCTTTTTCAAAATGTGAGAGACGGGAAGCACAACGACAATCAGCAGAGCGCAGCAGCAGGCTAGAAATTACCCTCGGGGCTTCTCGACTCTTACGCCCTTTGGCCAATCGGGTTTGAACCTGGCATCAGCGATCTTTAGGTTTTTCATCACGTGGGTGTAATGGGATAGGAAGTAGTCGTCGGAGCTGGTCTCGAAAAATTTCTGCTGTACCGGCAGCCACGATGCTTCGTCGATCCACATGCGAATCCTGGATATCTGGCTGCGCGCCTGGTCGGATTTCGGAGTCAGCTCCAGCACGACGGTCTTACGGTTATCAAACTCCTCTTCGCCGATCAGGGTCACAACGTAATTTTTCCGGAGCGTTTCGCCTTTCGTCCCGAATCCCAGCGCCAAATACTGATCGGCAAATGAGCGGTGCTTTCCAATGTTGTATTCCTCGACGCGATTGATTTTGGGGGTGAAAACGAAGAGGGCATCGCCGCTTCGAAGGATGGTCCGCGGATCGGGCTTCTGAAAATCGATGCGCATCTTATCATCGCGCCGAACGAAAATCTGGCCGCTCTCAGTCGAGCTATCTTTCACAACGGCAGTGTATTTGATGTGCTCGATATCGGCGGTGAGGGTACGAAAGTCCTGCGCGGACTTATCGAGCATGGCCAAGACGCCATCGAGGGTCCAAGTTGAAGATGCCTGCGCAGCGACGGGTTTCGGCCAGTGAGCGGCGCAGCTCAGCCCAACCAGTGCGATGACAACAAATGCTAGACGTCTCAAACGTGGCCTCGATCCATGGATGACCCGGTGGCCCTTACAAGCCCTCGGAATCCTAACATATACAATGAGATGCGCGGGCGCGTTGCGATGTTACCGACGAACGAGTCTTTGCGTTCAAATCAGAAAACTGCCACTAATGGTGAACCTCCACCTGGTAGGCAATCACCGTACCCTGATCATCGCGCAGCGGTTCGATATTGGCGATCGAAAAATTCCCGTTATGCAATTCGGGCAGCGCTTCCTGTAGGGCGGTGTGCAAGTCGTTCTGAAGCGCGAGCTTTGTTGGAGGCGCCAGGATGCGCGCATCCACGCGATATTTCGCCCGGTTTCCTTCTTTGGAAATAAATTGAACCTGTCCGGGTGTGACCGGCGCTCCGCTTTGCGGTTTATCGTGAAACCAGTTCCGCGGTGTGAGCAACACGAAGACCAGAATCAGGATTACCGCGCCATCGTATTGCCACGTGCCGCGCTCGTAGGACCAGAAAAACGTCCGGGAGAGGATTTGGCCAAGGCTTGGCATTTTAATCCGCAGGAACCCCGTCGACGATAACGCCATCGCGCATGTGCACGACGCGGTCGAAATACGTGGTGGCTTCCGGGTTGTGGGTGATCATAACGATGGTCTGGCCAAGATCCTTGTTCAGTTGCCGGAGCATCTGGAGAACTATTTCTGAGTTTTTCGAATCGAGGTTTCCCGTGGGCTCGTCGGCAAGAAGAATTTTCGGTTCATTGATGATCGCCCGCGCGATGGCCACGCGCTGCTGCTCGCCGCCGGAAAGTTCTGAAGGTTTGTGATGAAGACGTCCCGCCAGGCCGAGCATTTGTGTTACAACGTCGAAGCGATGGGGATCGAAACCGTCACCATGAATAAACTGCGCGATGGCGATATTGCCCTTGGCTGTCAGCGTGGGGAGCAAATTGAAGCGTTGAAAGACGAAGCCGATTTTGTGGCGGCGCAATTTGGTGCGCGCGGCATCGCTCAATTCGGTAAGGTCATTTCCGTCGACCAGCACTTTTCCCCGTGAGGCTTGCGCCAGGCCGCCGATCACGTAGAGCAGCGAAGACTTGCCGCAACCAGAAGGACCCATCACCGCGACCGATTCGCCAGGCTGCACTTCGAAATTCACACCGCGCAAGGCTGGGACATCGACCTTGCCTGCGCGGTAAAGCTTCCACAAATTCTCAGTTCTGAGTATCGACTCCACGCTCTTTTTTCCCTGGAAAATCAGCCCTTCGGCGAGTTCTGGTATTGTAGCTGCGATTGCCATTCGTGCCTAGCCATCCCGCCCGCTTCGCGGCCTTTCCTCGCTTATTTATTCCCGCGGCCTTCACGGCGCGCTCCGTGCCCGATTGCTTAGGCTCTAGTCGTACGACAATGCTTCCACCGGATCCTTGCGGCTCGCCAGCCACGCAGGATAGCTCGCGCCAAATAACGCGCCAAGGAGCGCGATGCCCGCAGCGCGAAGAACCCACCCCGAAGTGATGAGAATAGTTAGGGTCGGAAACTTCCAGATAAATCCGGCCCGGACAAGATAGCTAAGACCGATTCCTGCGCCAATTCCGAGCACGCAGAGCGCCGCGGATTCCGAGAGCAACGCCCGGATGACAAACCAATGGTTGGCGCCAAGCGATTTCAGAACCCCAATATCCTTGGTGCGCTCGATAACAGTGGTGTACATGGTGAGAAAAATGACCAGCAGCCCAATTGTGACGGCCAGCAGGATCATGGCATTGATAAAGGACTGCAAGCCGGGGATATTCGTGGAAGTATACATGGACATTAAATCTTTGAGCGGCCGGACGGTGTAGCCGGAAAAGTCGTGGTGCATTTTTTCCATCACATCTTCGGTGTGTTCGGGGCGTGTGCATTTCAAGAAAAAGACGCTGGCTTTGTCCCGGGCACCCACCAGCTCCTGGAGCGTAGTGAGAGGCACGAAAAGGCGCGAGCCCTTCCCGTGCTCGACGATCCCCGCAACGTGCCAATCGTGCTCGAAAATTCGATAGGTCTCTCCGGCCTGTATCTTTTTCACCTTCGCCGCAATGTCGTCCACAAGAATGTCGTCGGAGCCTTCAAGATCGTGCCCTTGAAGGAACACAAATCCGCCGGAGACGGCCCGAAAGCTTTCCGGATCAATTCCATAAACGATTTCCACGCCCGAAGTGTTGAACTGGAAAAGCACGGGGGCCACGGATTGGACGTACTTCATTTCGGCGAGTTTATCGCCGATTTTTATGGGCATCGGCGCGCCGCCAAGGGCCAAAAGGTAAGAAGCATTCGACGGCTGCAGCATGATGTCTGCCCCGATGCCTTCGATGCGTTTGGCCGTTTCGGTCAGCAAGCCGCTGGTTAACCCGACGATAATAACGACCAAGGCAACCTCGACCGCGATTCCCATGGCCCCAATCAGCGTGCGCAGCGGACGGTGCATCAGATTGCGGGCGATTAGTTCACCCATCATGGCTTCTTACTCTCCGTGGGTTCGCCAACGGGCACCAGTTCGGAACCCGCCGGCTGTTCGAGCTTGAATCGCTCGGCAGGAATCTCTTCGTTCATCGTGACTTTCGTGACTTGCAAATCGAGCTTGTAGTCGTCGTGTGGCCTGTCGATTCGAATGGTGCGCGCAAACAAAGCCGCGCCACTAGATGGCGTAGCTGCTCCGCTCGACCCAGTGCCAGCGGCACTATCGGCAGGTTGCCAGTCAGCGAGGTGAACATCCGAAAGCAGAACGCCCTTCGGTCCGAAATTCAGGATACGCGCGACTTGGACGTCGGAGCGATCGAACCAGATTTCCCGCAGAACTTCCAGCTGATGGCCGCCGCGTAGAACAGTCAATATGTAGTACCTGGCGTTCTCGTCGTTAAATTCTCTTAGTGTCACTGCTTCTTCTTTGCGGATCTCCGGCCAGAGCAGCGCATCCAGCAGGTGCTGCGGCCGCAGATTCTCGATGGGCTTGCTGCTCGCACGCTCGGCGGCCACGGCCCCGACAAGGAATTTTTTCTTCGAGGGAATCGACACCTGAAACGTAGCGCCGTCGCTAGCCATGTCGAAGACGGTGGTTCCGACCACGGGCGCCTGCCCGATTACGCGAATTTCCGCCGGCCGAGCGGCCAGGAGAAAAGCCTTGACCTCATGATACTCGTCGATGACACCGCTATACTTCGATCCCGCGGTGGGCTTTAGTTCCACGGTGGCGTTCAGCGTTTTTGTGCTGTGCGCAATCAGATTGTAGGCCTCGAGAAGCTCTTCACGCGTGGCATCCTTCGCGACCGGGATCTGCGACGGGGCCAGCTTGGTGTGGCCGGTGACGACTTTTCCAGGATGACAGCTGCAGGAAATAGGCGCCAGTGTCACCAGGAACAGGCATGTTTTCACACGTCGCATCAATGAGTTCCGTTCTCACTCCCACAAATAAAGCAATCCAGCAACCACTTCGACGCCGTTCCACCAATGCAGGTCTCAGCCGTAGCAGTCATTCAATCGGGCCGCGCAATGTAGATGTCAAATGGTTGAACCGCCGGCCGCACCCGCCGGATGACTTCGCTGGACCAGAGCGACTCGCTCAGCAGGGTCACCCAGCCGTCTTCCGGCTCGCAAATGCCGCAAAACGAATAGCGTGTATACGCCGATTGATAGGCGTCGAGGCCACGCCTTGAAAGGTCGCCTTCGAGAGCGGTGTCGGCGGATTGTGAGGCCACTCCCGCTCTAAAACCGAATGTCTCGGCTTCAAATCGTTCAAAGATCAGCCGCAACTGCTCTCGATTCGGCTGCGGCAGCACCACGCAGCGCTCCGCAGCTTCGCGCAACCTAATCTCCCGCATCTTGCAAAATTCCCGCACCCTCTCGATGTGGCTGAAAAAATCCACTGCGTACGATTCGTCTCCCGCGAGGGCAGGGAAGGCCGCCGACCAAATCTCCGCGGCATCCTTTCCTCGAACGGGCTCGCGGTTCTGGGTTTCGATCAACTCGAGTCCGACAGCTTGCACTTCGCCGCCGAAGTCCAGCGCTTGCACATCCAGGGAAAAGGGCGGCAATTCCAGCGCATCGCTCCCGGACGCAGCAGTTCCCGGCGTGCTCATTCTTCGGACTCCAACTGCGGAAATTTGGCGCGAAAATCAGGCGCCTGCTTCCGCACTTCCAGCCAATCGAAGAAAGCATCGGGCGTTTCCAGCCAGATGCGGAACCATCCGGCGATCTCTTCTTTTTCAATGCGTTTCTGAGCTTCCACTTTGTGATTGCGGGAGATCATTTCCGCGCGGCGCTTGCCGAGGCGCGCTACGTTCAAAACACGCTCGACGGCGGCGTGTTCGCCGTGCATGCGGAACTTACGCATCAACTCATCCAGCCGCATGATGCTGACTTCGGCATCCACGAGCGTCTTGAAGTGCAGAAGATCCTCGAATTCCTCTTCGTATTGTTCTTCGGCTTCTTCCTGCTGGTTGATGATCACCTTTTGTCCCGCGTCTTGCAGCACGTCCGCTATGTAATCCGATCCAGCTTTGCCGGCCTCGCCGTGTTCGGCCAAAAGCCGGCGCCGCAATTGATCGATCTCCGCGGGTGTCCATTGCTGCACCTTGATTTCGCGGGCGGTCTCCAGGATAAGCGCCTTCTTCGTTTTCAAATCCTCGGTCATCGGGCTTTGCCTCGCTGTTGCTTGGCGTGTTTTTTCTTGGCGCTGGGGGGTGGAGGCGGCGGTGGAGGTGGATCCGCCGGCAGCCCTGCCAGCAACCGCCGATACTTCACCACATTTTTGTTGTGTTCCGCCAGCGTCCCACTAAAAAAATGCCCGCCCCGCGTATTGGCCACAAAATAGAGATAATTCGTCTCCGCCGGATGCATCGCGGCTCGCAACGACGCTTCTCCGGGATTTCCAATCGGCCCGGGGGGAAGTCCCCCGTGCTCATAGGTGTTGTATGGAGATTCGAAGCTCAGGTCCTTCCCCGTCAGCGACCCATTGTACTTTCCCAGCCGCTCCATGCCATAGATGACCGTGGGGTCACACTGCAGGCGCATGCCCTTGCGGATACGGTTTTCAAACGCACCGGCCACCAGCGGCCGCTCTTCCGACTTCGGCGTTTCGCGTTCGACCAACGATGCCATCGTCACCATGCGGGTCATCAGCCGGTGATCGCCCGGCACCGTTTCCGATGGTGGCGCAATTCGTTTCCATTCCTCTTTGAATTTGTGCACCATTTCCGCGGTCAATTCGCTGGCCACCGGGTGCCTGGGGAGTTCATAGGTGGCAGGGAAGAGGAAACCTTCGAGCGTCTGCGCGCCCGGAGCAAAATCCCGAATCAGCGCCGGATCACCTGCGGCGTAGAGAAAATCGCCCGCGCGCATGAACTTTCCTGCTTCGAGTTCGCGCGCGATATCGAACATCGTTTCGCCTTCGCGCACCGTGAATGGCTGCTGATATACCTGGCCGTTGGCGAGCTTCCAGAAGACTTCACTACCGGTCATGGCCTGATCGAAAAAGTATTCGCCGGCCTGCAACGTGCGCTTGGGATGCCGCCGCGCATAAATCTCAAACGCCAGGGCGCTGCGGACCACGCCATTCGCTCTCAGCAGATACGCCACGTGCCGCTGCGAAGCCCCGTGCGGCAAATCGACGAATACGCCTTCCGCGGCAAAGTTTTGGTAGGGTTTTGTGATGCCGTACCATATCCACGCCGCAGCGCCCCCGGCAACCAGCACGATTAGAAGCAATAGCGCGAGAAAATACCTCAATTCAGCCTCACCGGATCACTTTGGCGATCCAGGTATTCTTTCAGAATAACGGCAGCCGCCACGGAGTCCACTGTCATCTTGGCTTGGGCATTCTTCGATTTCTTGCCGCCGCCCAGTTTTTCGTCGCGGATAAACCTTCCCTGGATTTCTTCCATTAAGCGCTCAGCCTCCCAGCTGGTCAGCCGCTCGTCCACCATTTCCACTGGCACGCCAATCTGTTTTCGCACGCGCTGCGCAAAACGTTCCACCTCTTCGGCCATTTCGCCGCGCGAGCCATCGAGGCGCAGCGGCAAGCCCACGACGATTTGCTTCACTCCGTTCTCGCGCACCAGTTCACGCAGCCGTCGCATGTCTTCGTTTCGGTTGACGCGTTCCAGCGTGCCTAGCGGTTGCGGCATCCGGGTCTCAAAGTCCGCGACAGCAAGTCCGATCCTCACGCGCCCATAGTCCACTGCCAAAATAGATTGGCGCTCAACCCTCGTCAGCTCGTTCTTAGCGATCGTCATGCTTCCAGTATACCGGGAAGGTCCTCCCGATATATGAGATGCGACCTAAAAGACGCCTGTAATACGGAAGGGTTACGACAACCAGATCCTGAATCTACGGTTTGCGGCCGCGCGCGCCGCTTTGCCAGGCGTCCCAGTAACCAAGCAATTTGAGCTGCTGGTCCAGGCCGGTCTCTTTGACGAGCACATCGAGTTCGGCGCGGGAAAGGCGTTTGCCGAGCGGTTCAGCTCGGTCGGCGATTCCCCATGCCGTTAGCGCGGCGAGCACGGTGTGCAGCTTCAATTCGCGCATATCGACTTTATCCAAAGTGTCCGAAGCCGCGTGATAGTTCGGCAGGTAGTTGGCCTCTTCCTGATTGGCCACGAGAGTGGGCACGCCTTCCAGCATAAAATCGAAATTGTCCGTGCCGAAAGATGCGTCATAAGTGTGATTGTTCGCGCCCCAGGATTCCAGAGACTTGAGGACTTCGCGCACGCCCGCTTCAATGTCGCGGCGCCCGCCCAGCGAATATCCGGTGACGCGGCCGATGCCCGAGTCGTACGTGATCATCGCGCGGATTTTGTCGAGTTCCGCGCGGTGCGCCTTGACATACTCGAAGGAGCCCACGGTGCCTTGTTCCTCGCCGCTGAAAAGCACGAAGCGGATCGTCCGCCGCGGCAAAAGCCCTGTGGCTTTGATCGCGCGCGCCGCTTCAATCACCAGCGCCGCGTTGCAGCCGTTGTCCAGCGCTCCCGTGCCCAACTCCCACGAATCCAAATGCGCGCCGAGAATGACGATTTCATCCGGCTTCTCATAGCCGCGAATCTCGCCAACGACATTTTGCTGCTCGACAGGTCCGCCAATTTTATTGGACATTTTGAGAGAGACTTGCACTTCGCCAGGATACGCACTAGCAAGACGCGCCAGCCACATCGCGTCTTCACGCGCGACAATCGCTTGAGGGATTCTGTCGATCTCGCCGTTGAGGGAGTTTGTATGACGATAGAGGAGCAGCCTTTCGCGTGCGCCCATCCACAGAATTGCACTAGCGCCATCCCTCACAGCACGTGAAATGATCTCCGGTGGCCTCAGATACTCGTTGAAGAGGTCGGCCCACGTTGAGCCTAGGTCCGTGTGCACAAGCAGAATCGCGTCTTTTACCGTGGCGCCCGCCCGCGCGAATTCCCCCTCGCTCCCATCACCCACGTCCACTATCTTTGCAGTGATGCCGTTTTTGGGTGTCGGCGGTCCCCACGCTTCAGAAACTGCACGGAGCCCCGGCATAATCGTGAAAATCTTTCCATCACGCACAGCTTCCTTCACGAGGGCAGAGATTGGTTCCGTAGGGTTCAAACGTGTGTCTCCCTCGTGCCAAGTGGCAGGTAGAGTGTACTTTTCGGTGTGAACATCCACTCCCGCCGCCCGAAACGCCCCTACGCCCCACTCCACTGCTTTGGCCATCTCCGACGTTCCGGTCACCCGGCCGCCGATCTCATCCATCAGCCGCCGCAGATTCTCCTCCATCGGCGACGGGCCCATCACGATAGGCAGAAGCTTTGCCGCCACCTCCGCGCATGAAGACGCCTCCGTTGTGGAACATCCAGCTTTTCCTTGCGCGCCTTGAAGGACACTTAATGGGTCTTTCTTCGCGGGCGGCATTTGCGCCCGCAAAGACGGCAGTGAAGCGAAAAAAGAAAGAAGTAAAGAAAGAAGAACAATCGTGCGGCGCGCCATAAGTGGGCCCTCTTTTTCTGAAATATCTGCGCGAAGCTTTCTCATTTCGATTACGGGGCGGATTATACCGAAGGAGTCGTCAGCTGGCATCCTGCCCGTAAATTTCCCTAGTATTTAGTTCTTTGGCCTGTGTTTCGGATCGAGGAGGCAATCCGCGACTCGCGCCACCTGCGCCATTTCGGCCACGTCGTGAACCCGCACAATGTGCGCGCCGTTCAAGATGCTCGCGGTAACGGTTGCGGCGGTGCCCCAGATGCGTTCTTCCGGTAGCGCCGGTTTGCCGTCGCGAGCCAAGGTCGCGCCCAGGAAGCCCTTGCGCGATGTGCCCACCAGCAGCGGATAACCCTGCATCGCTAGTTGCGGGAGTTTTTGCAGTAATTCGTAATTCTGCGCGAAGCTCTTGCCGAAGCCGATTCCCGGGTCGAGGATGATTTGAGATTTCTCGACGCCGGCCTTTCGCGCGGACGCCACGGATTCGCGCAGCCGCTGCATGACATCTTTCATGACGTCTCGCGCAAACGGCCCCGCCTGCATCGTTCGCGGCTCTCCGCGCATGTGCATCAGGATGAGCGGCACGCGGCGGCGCGCAACGACTTCAGCAATCCGCGGATCGCCTTTCAGCCCGGAAATGTCGTTGATCATCTGCGCGCCGGCTTCCAGCGCCGCTTCCGCGACCTCCGACTTTTGTGTGTCGATAGAAACTGGAATCTTCAGCAGTCCCCGCAACGCCTGCAGCACCGGCAACACACGCGCCAGCTCCTCTTTGGCAGAAACACCAGTAGAACCGGGCCGCGTGGATTCGCCGCCGATATCCAGCAAGTCTGCTCCGGCTTGTTCCATTGCCAGAGCCTGTTGGACGGCCCTCTCCGGGTCAAAAAACTTTCCGCCATCGGAAAAACTGTCCGGCGTGACGTTGAGCACGCCCATCAGCAGCGTGCGCTCTCCCAGAACTAGCGTTCGAGAATCTAATTTAAGGCGAAAGCGTTTGCGATGATTCATAGCTGGAGTGAAGTCTAACGCGAGTCGGAAAGAAAATGATAACGCTGAGACGCGGAGGGAACAGAGTCAGCGCTGGGAAGAAATCAAAAATGGCGGCTTGAGCTTAGTTGTACTAATCCAGATCAAAATCGCGGATAGGCTTGCCTGTCGGCGCGTCTTTGGCCTTCTTCATGGCCTCTTCAAACTTCTTCGTCAGGATGTCTTCTTTGTTGGTTTCCTGGAACCAGGAGTCCGCAAACTTGTCTTCGCGCTGGCGGTTTTGTTCGGCAAGGATCTTTTGAGCGTCGCTGAGGTCCACATTCGGGCCGGCCTTCACTGGCGCTTCATGCGAGAGCACGGCGCCGAAAACGGGATCGACGGTCAGCTTTGCCTGGCAGCACGGGCACGTCACGTGCAAGTTTTCGCCGGAACGATTTCCCATGAAATCATTCTACACCCCCTTCGCCTCGGACGCGTAAAACCGCATGAGCCTAGATGTCCCTTGCGTTGGAAATGCCGTGCTTGCGGGACACATTCGAGCGAAACATCTTTTGACAAGGTTGCTTCGCCCAGGGATGCTATGAGCAACACTTTTCCTGAGGTGTACCTATGTTCCTGTCGCCTGCTCGAAACACGTTTCGATACACACTTTCCTGGTGCATCGTGGTGGCCCTGCTGTTCTTTCCCTTGCTACTCTGGGCGGCTTACGATTTTTATCGGAGCCGCCAGGTGGACCCGGTATTAGCGTTCTTCACCGGCCTGTTTGGATTATTGTTTGCGTACGCCTGGCTGTGGACGAAAACAAGAGTTACGCTCCATGAGGAAGGGATCTCCTACAAGTCTCCCTTTAGAGAGAGGGATCTTCGGTGGGACGAAATCACGGAGACCCGCTACGGTCAGCAGCCCATTAACGCGGGCGCACATTTCGGGCTCCTGGGATGGCTTATAGCGGCAATGGCCCGTGGCAACAACAAGGTGATCCGGTCCCTGGAATTGATCGGCACGCAAAAAATCGTACTCAATTCCAATATTCGTGATGTAGAGGAGCTGGTGCGTCTGGTCTTGTCAGCCGTGAATCCCCGGCTGCGCAAGGATGCGGAGCGGATTCTCAACTCCGGCGGAACGGTTTCTTTCGGGAAGATTTCGCTGTCGCCTGCCGGCGTAGTCTGGAAATCGAAGGAGCCGATTCCTTACGCGGCCCTTGTGAAATGCAAAATTGATGGTTCGATGTTGCGCGTCAAAGCCGAAGGGAAATGGCTTGACAACATAGCCATCACGGCCAAGAAGGTCCCCAATGTATTCATTCTATTGGATCTGATCGAGGAAAAACGTTCAACGTCGGCCGGAAAAACCGCGTTTGCAATGGCGGGTACCTCGGCCAGTCAATATCTATAATCACCAATGAGTCGGCGCCGCGCCGGGGGACGTCAAGCCTTGGCTGGCGAGTCGCCACGTGTGAAGCCAGGCGCGGGGCGAAGCTCGGGGCGCACCAGCTTAGGGTCCGCGGAAGGAGCAGCCTGTGGCGGAGGTGCGGGAGGTGTGCGCGGCTTATCCGGCAGCGGCTTGCCTTCCATGAGCATTTTCACTTCGTTGGCGTCGATCACTTCACGTTCGAGGAGCGCCTGTGCGATGCGCTCGAGCGTATCCCGATTTTTAGAGAGCAGATTCTTGGCGCTCTCGTAGCCGCCGTTGACGATGCGCTTCACTTCCTTGTCGATCTGGATGGCGGTATCTTCCGAATAGTCGCGATGCTGCGCGATCTCGCGGCCCAGGAAGATCGCCTCTTCTTTCTTGCCGTAGGCCAACGGCCCCAACTCGCTCATGCCCCATTCGCAGACCATGTTGCGCGCGATGTCCGTAGCTCGTTCGATGTCATTGCCCGCCCCGGTGGTGATGTGACCGAGGAAAATTTCTTCGGCCGAACGTCCGCCCATCAGCACGGCCAGCATGGTCTCAAGATATTCGCGAGTGTAGGTGTGCTTGTCGTCTTCCGGCAGCTGCATGGTCAGGCCTAGAGCCATGCCGCGCGGAATAATCGTCACTTTGTGAACCGGATCGGCGCCCGGCGTCATCGCCGCAACCAACGCGTGGCCCGCCTCGTGATACGCGGTGTTCTTTTTCTCCTCATCCGACAAAATCATCGACCGGCGCTCGACGCCCATCATCACTTTGTCTTTGGACATCTCGAAGTCGACCATCATGACGAACTTGCGGTTCTGGCGCGCGGCCCACAAC
>Ga0137396_10000100_pt1 | contig 31940 bp, 28 predicted proteins | sample czc16metaG_FD_108284 | JGI IMG/M metagenome (GOLD analysis project Ga0137396, IMG submission 108284) | Vadose zone soil microbial communities from Angelo Coast Range Reserve, California, USA - czcobulk3.16 metaG | ecosystem: Environmental > Terrestrial > Soil > Vadose zone | place: USA...
GATCAAATAAGCAATCAGAAATGAAACGGAACGCCGCAATTCATTCGAAGGCCGCCGCTCTAATACAGCGAGCAGCGCCAACAGAATGAATACGGGTCGCGCGTAAACAATCTGCCGCTCGAAGTGGTGACGGTCCGTCTGATGAGGGCTCATGCGCGGGAACGAGTGTCCTATCCATTCAGTCTAACAAGATGCGAGATGTTCGTGGCGGGGCGGTTTCCAGGGTGCAACGGTGGCCTGCTTGAGCTAGCGGACGGTACGATGAGCACGTCGCAGCATCGGAGATGAAGCGGCGGTAGCTACTTTTCGAGGCGCGGGAATTAGCGTAAACTATGGTAGTTCGACGGATGGTGGGAGTAGCTCAGCTGGTAGAGCGTCGGTCTGTGGCACCGAATGTCGCGGGTTCAATCCCCGTCTCCCACCCCAACCTTCAGAGACATTTCATACCGCGTGCTGCTTCGCTTACGAAGGACAGGAGCATCCAGTCCCCCTGCGAGACTGCTTTCGACTTCACTCGCGCGGTTACCTAGAGGTGCTCCAGGAGCAGGAGTTAATCGATCCCGCAGACGGCGCGCGCATTAGCGACGACCGTCGCCAGGTCATCGAGTTTGGAAAAGACGGCAGTAATTCCGCAGGAGAGTGCGCTCTTTTCCGTCTTCATGCTGTAGTCCGCTGTTAGCATAAAGATTCGCAATCCAGGCATGACTTCCATGAGTTCCTGAGCCAATTCTATGCCACCGACGTCCGGCAGAGAGAGGTCCAGGATCGCCAAGTTGGGAGACAGGCACTTTGTTTTGTCTAAAGCTTCGACTCCACTTCCAGCTTCCGCAAAGGCATCGAATCCGTTGCCGTGATCGAAAACTTCAAGGAGTTGTTTCCGGAAAACGATGTCTTCTTCGACGATGAGCACTGTAGGCATGGATGACCCCGTTCTAGAACTCTCCCTCGGGAGAAGTTCACACACAATTCGCTCCAAGAGTTCAAACGCCGGCGTGCGCGAGAGGCGCCGGCTTGTTCTGCAAAGGTGGTAGCCTGGCCCCGCCTCAGAAATCCGGGACCAGCATCTATGAGCAACTTCGAGTGGCGACAGACTCCGCGGCTTTCTTGTAAACTGAATAGGAACTGCAGTCCAAATCTTCAGGAATCAAGATTTCCAGGAAGATCGTAGATAAGTGACTAGGTGTGTAAAGATATTGTAGAATTGTTGCAATACCCAAGAATACGTACGTTGGCCTAGAAATAATTCGCGTGCGCGTACTTCTTGCAAATCAGAGAAATCCTTGCAACTCTGCGCGTGTGGGCATATGAGTAGTGTCGTGGATACGTACGTAATCTCACAAAACTTACGAGACCGCAGTTTAAGATTCACGGGGAGTTCGTCAGCGAGCACCTGTCCTCGGCCTTACAGCACTTCGTCTTGTCATCTTTCTTTCGCCCCGGCCAACCACCTCTGGGAGAGACACTATGAATCTGCTGAGCGAGTGGTTGTCGTCAAACGGACTCATGCCGCACGGATTCTGTTACCACTGGAAACCAGTTCTAATTTGGCTCCACTCGGTATCTGATGCCCTGATTGCCCTGGCCTATTTTTCGATCCCCATCGCTCTAATCCACCTCGTGCGCAAAAGGCGAGATATTCCTTTCAGTTGGATGTTCGTTTGTTTCGGCGTCTTCATCGCCGCATGTGGCGCGACGCACCTGATGAAGGTGTGGACGCGTTCAGGATGCCTTCACTATTGTTGAGACTCCATAACCCAAGCTCGGATGATGTCAACCGGAGGCGGCGGAACAGTCGCAGGCCTGGCCAACTCCATGCGAGGTTGAAATTATTCGACTTGTGGCTACAGGAAAAGCGAATAAGGAGATTGCCGTGCAGCTAGGGATTACGGTGCGGACGGTGGAGACTCACAGGGCAAAGATCATGAATAAGCTTCACCTGCATTCCGTCGCCGAGCTCATTCACTACGCAATTCGCAACAAGATCGTTTCGGAGCGAAACATTTTGGAATAAGCGTAACAGCGGAGGCATTGGTTCATTTCTTGCCTGTCACTCACTTCATTTTCCACAAAATATCAAATCGACTTTGTATTTTTGAAACACGCGATCGGCAGTGAGCAGGGTCATTTGTTCGGAGAGTGCTTGGGCAATAAGCATCCGGTCAAACGGGTCACGATGATGTACAGGCAGTTCGCCCGCGCGCAGTGCGTGTTCGTGTGTGATATCCAATGCGCGCAACGCCCATACCCTAAGCGCATGAGAAATGTATTCCGAAGGCGCCTTTGGGAGAGGCAGTGAACCGAGCGCGAACTTGAAAGCAATTTCCCACGAGCCTACGGCCGAGAAATACAGCTCCGATGTTGAGGATTTGAGTATCTCTTGTGCGGCGGGGTTAAGTTTGTATTCCTCGGACAGAGCCCAGAGAAACACGCTTGTATCTAGCAAGAACTTCATGCGTTCTTTTTTGTTTTTCGGGAGCGCTTCTTCTTGCGGCCTTCGAACAAATCGAGTAGTGCATCGGGCAAAGGTGCGTCAAAATCAGCCGGGACGCTAAACTGGCCGCGAAAAATCCCCAATACGCGCTGCGTCTTTTCTGGAGGTACGGGAACCAGCCGTGCGACCGGAACGCCACGGTTGGCGATAGTAATTTCCTCGCCCGCAGCTACGCGGCGCAGCAGCCGCGAAAACTGCGTTTTCGCTTCGTGAGTGTTCACCGCTTTCATGTCACCATACTAGACTAAGTTACTGGACTAAGTCAACTTAAGGGATTCCTGCCATTTCGCATCTCATGGGCCCAGCGATATTTAGCCTTTCTGGTGCGCAACGCGCGGCAATAGAGAAACGCCATTCGCGTTCCGCATTTCGCAATTCTCGGATTCTTGCCTATCATGAATCATGACCAGCATCCGTTGCCGCGGTGTACTCTTCGATCTGGACGGCGTGTTGGTGGATTCCACGCCCGCTGTGGCCCGGGTCTGGGCTGGGTGGGCGCAGGAACACGGTTTTAATCCCGATGAGGTTGTCAAAAAGGCGCATGGCCGCCCCAGCATCACAACCATTCGCGAACTCCTCCCGCATGCGGATCACTCTGTTGAGGATCGTGAAGTGGAGCGCCGGGAGATCGCTGACGTGGAGGGGGTCATTCCATTGCCAGGCGCAATGGAATTGCTGAAAGTACTTCCGCTCGAACGCTGGGCGATCGTGACTTCCTGCACCCGGGCGTTGGCAAACGTGCGTATCGCCGCAGCAGGATTGCCGTGGCCTCGGCATTTGGTCACCTCCACCGATGTGAACCATGGCAAGCCTGACCCCGAGCCCTACCTGAAAGGGGCGCAGATGCTTGGCGTACCTGCGAAGGAGTGCATTGTTATCGAGGATGCTCCTGCAGGCATCCGCGCCGGCAAAGCTGCGGGAGCGCGCGTCCTGGCATTACGCACCACCGCAATCGATGCAGAACTCCAACAGGCTGGCGCGGATTGGATCGTCGATGACTGCGCCGGAATTTTTCTGCAATCCTCCGCGGCCGACGAAGACTTTTTGCTCCTCGGCCGTCGAACAAAATAGTCCAGGGTTTCGTGGAAACAGGTAGAATCTCAGCTTCGCCAAATCACAAATACTAGTCTGTTCGGAGGAAAGAAAGATGATTCGTGTGAAAAACCTGAGCGTGCTACTTGCGCTTGCCTTGTCCATCGCCGCGACTGCCACAACAGCACGCGGGCAAGATAAAGATGCCAAACCTGCCGACAAGCCCGCCGAAACCGCCCCCGCTGCGCCACCAAAAGAAGAATCTTCCGTCACTGAGCACAACATCAAAATCGGCGGCCAGAACGTTCCCTACAAAGCGACCGCGGCAACCATTCTCTTGAAAAACGAAAAGGATGAACCGACTGCGCTGGTCTATTACACCGCCTACACGCGCAGCGACGTTAAGGATCTGAGCCAGCGCCCCGTCGCGTTCGTTTACAACGGCGGTCCGGGCTCTTCCTCCGTATGGCTGCACATGGGTTCGTTTTCGCCGCGACGCGTTATCACCGTGAACGCCGATGCCACGCCTCCCGCTCCTTACAAGCTCTCCGAGAATCCGCACTGCCTCCTCGACAAAACAGATTTGGTCTTTCTCGATCCCGTGGGAACCGGGTTCAGCCACGCCGTGGGAAAGGCACAGGACAAGGACTTCTGGGGCGTCGATCAAGACGTCAAGTCACTGGCGCAATTCGTCAACACCTACGTCAGCCGCACGGGCCGGTGGAATTCCCCAAAGTTTCTCATCGGTGAAAGCTACGGCACCTTCCGCTCCGCTGCACTTTCCAATTATTTGCAATCGCATGACGGCCTGTACTTCAACGGTATCGTGCTGATCTCTTCCGTTCTGAACCTCGGAACGATTTCCTTTAATCCCGGCGAAGACATGCCGTACATTTTTTACTTGCCCAGTTACACCGCAACTGCCTGGTACCACAAGGTATTGAAGGAACGGCCTGACAATTTGAGTTACTTTCTCGAGGAAGCGCGCAAGTATGCGCAAACCGATTACGCGGATGCCCTGATGAAAGGTTCCAAGCTTGGCGAGACGGAAAAGGCCACTGTTGCCAAAAGACTTTCTCGCTTTACAGGTCTCGGCGAGGACTACCTCGTCAAAGCCAACCTGCGCGTGAACCTGCCGCAATTCATGAAGGAACTGCAGCGCAGCCGCGGCTTGACCACCGGGCGCCTCGACGCGCGTTTCTCCGGGTGGAGCTACGACTTGCTCGGCGAATATGCGGAGTACGATCCTCAGGACACCTCGATCACCGGGCCATTCACCGCGGCATTTAATAATTACGTCCGCGACGAGCTAAAGTTCGGACAAGACAAGGTCTATCGCACCGGCTCGGACGAGGCCGGGAATAGTTGGGATTGGAAGCATCGCGGCGGCGGTGACAACTTCGGATTCCCCGGGTCGCCAAACGTGGAAGGCGATCTCATTCAGGCCATGCTCACCAACCCGCATCTGCAAGTCGAAGTGGAAAATGGACTCTATGATTTGGCAACGCCGTTCTACGCTACCGAGTACACCATGGAGCATCTCGGCTTGCCGGACAAACTTCAGAAAAACATCCACCTGCAGTATTACGACGCGGGGCACATGATGTATCTCCGCGATGAAGATCTCGCCAAACTGAAGACCAACATCGCCGGCTTCATCGATGGTGCTTCCAAGCGGTAAGCAAGAGAACGCCCCGGCTGGCACGCGTGCTGGTCGTTAGGTTTCTTTTGTCCAGCCCACCTGTCCATCCGGACAGTAGTGCCCAGGAAATTACGTATTAACCCTTTGCTGTCCGCAAGTATCGGTTCGCCTACAATGGGAGTGTCATGCAGGGCACCGTTTAGCTGCGATTCACGCGATTCGCCCTCCTCTTCTCGGGCTTCGCAAGGACACCACTCAATCCATGGCCACATCGACGCCAACAATGCCGCCGCAGACTGTGACTCCGCAAGCGCCGGCGCCTTCATCAGCACCCTCCGCGCAGCGCACGATCCACACCGCCCAACTTGTCACCGCCATGCTGAAGTCCAATTCGCACGTTAGCGACCTGATTTTCTCCCCAGGCCGCGCCCCTCAAGTGGAAGTGAGCGGCCAACTCGTGGAGCTCAAATACAAAGGACTGGAGTGTCTGAGTTCGCAGGACACCCTTTCTATTGCCAACGACATCATGGGAAAAAACGAGACGCCCGTCCGCAAGCTCGAGCAGGACGGCTCCGCGGACCTTTCCTATGGAATCGCGGGCGTGGCGCGCTTTAGAGTGAATATTTTCAAACAACGCGGAAGCTGCGCCATTGTAATGCGTGTCGTTCCCGACAAAATCCCCGGGTTCGATGAGCTGCATCTCCCTGGAGGCTTGAAGGAAATTGTGGATCTGCGGAACGGCGTTGTGCTTGTCACAGGCCCGACGGGTTCCGGGAAATCTTCCACTCTCGCCGCCATCCTCGACAAGATGAATGAAGAGAAGGCCTACCACATCCTCACCATTGAAGACCCCATCGAGTTTCTTCATCGACACAAGAAAGCGACCATCCATCAGCGCGAACTGCACTCGGACACGCCGACTTTTGCGCTCGCTTTGCGCGCGGCGCTTCGACAGGCCCCGAAGGTCATTCTGGTCGGCGAAATGCGCGACCGGGAGACGATTGAGATTGCTCTGGAAGCCTCCGAAACAGGTCACCTGGTTATGTCCACGTTGCATACCATTGATGCATCGAAAACGGTGGAGCGCATCGTTGGAGTTTTCCCCATGGCCGACCAGCAGGCCATCCGCACCCGTCTTGGTAAAGCCTTTCGCTACATTGTTTCCCAGCGTCTCCTTCCGCGCAAAGACGGCAAAGGGCGTATCGCTGCTGTGGAAGTCCTCAAATCGACGATGCGTACGAGAGATTACGTTGAAAAGGGAGAAACCGAAGGCAAGTCTCTTCTCGATGCGATGCGCGATGGCGACACCGAGGGCATGCAACACTTCGATGGCGAAATTGAAAAGCTCATCCGCGCGGGGATCGTGGATTTCGAGGTCGGGATGACGTATTCATCGAATGCGGGAAATCTGCGTTTGGAAATGGCCGATTTCCTCGACGAGCGCCCTAAGCAGCCTGCTGCAAGCAAGCCCGCTTCGCACGATCCAAACCGCACCACCGAGATCGAAATCGAGCGCTAAGCCAGCATCAAGCAAACCCAACGCCGGCATCCGAAAGCGTTCCTAAATGCTGTGGAGCGTTCTTTACTTCATGCACACCAGGTCAATATAACCGGCCGATTTCGAGAGCCGCTCGATCATCTGGTCATCGGGGGACAATTCGAGCGATGATCGCGTCAAAACATAGATTTGATAGTTCCTTGATCGGAAAAATCGGAGGAGCTCGGACGGCTCCTCACCGAGTTCGCAAAGCGAGTCGGGGCTGTATTCTATTGATACCGGAGCTTTAGGGAATTGTTCGAGTGTCAGCCGCATTCCTTCACAAACGGCAAGCTCATAGCCCTGCACATCTATTTTGACAAACGCGATCCGCTTCAACCCGCGCAAACGCACGAATTCGTCTACCGTGGTCGCGGTAACGGATGCGACCTCCTCACCAGGCACGCCGGACTCTTTAAACTTTGGTGTGACCACTCGGTGGTCCGCGGAATGCTCCTTGTTGTGCCAGAGCTGCACCGAGCCGACCTCGCTTCCAACCGCAATGGGGAGGGGCTCGATAATTGCCGGCAAGTGCCTTCGCTGAATCTCCTCCACCAGCGTGTTGTAGCTCTCCCGGTCCGGCTCGAAAGCGTAGACTTTTGCAGAAGGACTGGCCGCACTCGCAAACAAGCATGCCGTGTAGCCTATGTTCGCTCCAATGTCGAGAATGTCGCCTTTGAGAAAGAGTTCCGGCCTGTGCCTGATCAAAAACCAGTAAGGGTCTTCATACAGTCTTTTATAGAGAAAGTACGAGGAGATGAACGCTTTGCGGAACCAGCTCAACTGCAAGATTCCCATAGATCGTACGAGATTATAGGCCCGAGCGAAGACGGCTACGGAAACTTTGCTGCGTGTCATGCTCTTCTCTCACAAAGTCTGGATGCACTCACGGGACTGACCAAGGACAGATCCCCTTTTTCCAGCACGATCAAAGCACGCAATGAGGCTATGCGCTTCCACAGCGGCAATGTCAGACGCTCGAACTCTGCCAAATCCGGATAGATGAACTCAGGTAGCAGATTCACGTCCTTAAAACCAAAACTCAGCAGATAAGCAAACAGACAAAACTGATCGAGCATCGCTAACTTCAATTGAGGAACGAACGCCAGCGTTTTCGCCCGGTTCCGGGGCCCAAAGAGCAAGTATGGAACAGCTTGATTTCCGTCGAATGCTTTCTTTGCTGCCGCTCCGTCCGGATTTGAAACCTCATACGGATTAACGGAAAGATCGCAGTCCTCCTGGTGCAGGTAACGGTAAATTACGAATGAAAAAGGCGTCACCCAAGGTTCCACCAGGATCAGTCGCCCTCCAGGCGTCAATACGCGCTCAGCTTCTTGTAAAAAGGCAATTGGCGCAGCAAGGTGGTGCAGAATATCCAGACCAAAGACATTGCTGGCACTGCCTTCGCGGAACGGAAGTCTTTGGGCATCCGCTATCACGTCGAGCCATGGGCAGTAAATCAAATCCGTGGAGACTACGTCTGGAAGCGCTGTCTTGAAAAAACCCGGTCCCCCTCCGACCTCAATGTTGATGCCACCAATCTTCCGTTGTGCCAACTGCCGTGAAAAAAATTCTTCCTGGTAAATCCTTCGCAGGGCCGGCTTCTGCATCCATACGCGCCGGTGCCTGTTCAGCACATCCTGCGCCTCATGATCCGCTAACATGGCTCAGCGCGCCGCCGGGGCTTCAGCCGCCGGCCGCACTTCGTAAACTCCCATCACCGGCGCGTGGGCCTTCGCCCATGGATGTCTTTCTGGAAAGCGCAACATCCTCCATCCCGAGAGGCAGGCGAACAGGAAATACCAGCCATCGACCATCACGCGCATCTTCGATTTTCCCGCGCGCCGCTCGGTGTAATGCACGGGGATTTCCAGAATGCGCAGCCTCAGCCTCGCCCCGCCGAATAACAGATCGAAATCGCCCCAGCGTTCCTTTCTGCCCAGCGGCATCCGAACGTAATCCCGTTTCAGAAAAGCTTTCGTCCCACAAAGAGTGTCGCTCACGCGCTGCCGAATGACTTTGCTTGCCAAGTAGCAAAATGCCTTGTTCCCAAAAAAATTCGCTACCCTCATGGCCTTGCCCTGCATGGGGTAAACGAGCCGTGTCCCGTTCACAAAATCAGCCGTGCCGTCCTGCAGGGGCGTCAAGAACTTCGGCAATTCCTCCGGCGCAACGGCCATGTCCGCATCTAGAATCATAAGCACATCGCCTTTCGACGCTTCAAACCCCGCCGTGACCGCAGTGGCTTTGCCCTGATTCTTTTCCAGAACAATCAACCGCACTCGAGCGTCTCCCGCCATCACTTCTTTTACTTTCTCGGCCGTTCCATCTGTCGAGCCGTCGTCCACAATAACAATTTCTGTTCCAGTCCCCATGTCGGGCACTCGCCTTATGCATTCCGCAATGTTCTCCGCTTCGTTGTGGCACGGCACTACTACCGAAACCGAGAGTGCGCACCGCGGCTCTCGCCGCCGCGCCGCCAAGTATTGAATCGAGGATGTGAAGCGCACAACCGGCAATTCCGGAAGCAACGCGTTCAGCAGCGGTCCAATCAGCGGAACGCCAACCGGCACTGGAAGGATGAGTCCTTCTTCCACGACATCGAATCCCTGCAAATGCAGCACGCCGCAAATATCCTTATTGGTTATGAAGTTCCTCGTCGATTCCGGAATACGCAGTCCCAATTTGCTGGCCAGCCGTAAAATCGGCGCCCACACCGGGTTATTCGTTGTGGCGATCAGTAGCGTTTGCTCACTCATCGTCGGACGCAAGCTCTCCAGCATGTCCCAAGCGTCGTAAACGTAATCGAGCATGTTGTTCATCACCACGTATTGCGGCTCCATGGCGTGGGGCATTCTCACGGAATCCACTTCGATGGTTGCGAATTCAAACTCCGGGTGTTTTTCTCGAGCGCATTCCGTCAGTGCGTCCGTAAAATTCAGACCCATGCCGCGCGCGGGTCTTAGTGACGCCAGCAAATCGCCAGTTCCTGTTCCTAATTCGAGGACTTCCGCACCCGGCGGAATCATCCCGGCAACCAGATTTGCCATGGCGTTGTGATAGTAGCGATTCCTCCGCTGCCAGTACTCCCAAACGGGGGCGACTTTCTCAAAATATTCCTTGATGGATGATTTGCTCACTAAAACTCCACGCAGCCGTTGCTCGAACTTCTGCGAATGGTTCTTTTGACTATCATATTATATAGCTCCGTGAGCGCGGCCCGCACATGGGCCTTGTCGTCTCGCCTGCCCAATTGCACGCCCGCGAGCACATCTTGTCTCCCCCGCCTTGAACCGTACTCATCGGGTTTCGCTGTCCGCCTTGCGCTCCCAAATGAATGCTGTCCAGTCTTCCTCCGATACTCTTTCCTTAGTCACGGGTCCCACCTCCCGGTAATTCTTCCTCAGATAATCGCCTAAACGAGTGTCATAATCCGTTCCGAACCGCGCTACGCCGTACTCCGGTGAAATGCGGTTTGACCATAGCAGATAGCGCACGCGTTTCCGTTCAATTTCACTGATCAGTTCATCCGTCATCTTTCCCGGCACTAGGACCCCAGGCGTGAATTGGTACACTCGCGTTGGGCAATGGGTTTTCGAAAGAAAGTACAAGCTGGTATCCTCCGGTATCGAGAGAACGGATTCGCCCAGCGCGTTTTTCTCTTTCATAAAATCAATTGCTTCCTGATAGTGAACCGCCATGTCCGGCCACGTTCGAATCATCCCGCGGTCGGTAACCCATGGAGCGTAGTCCGCCGAATAACTCCCCTCTTGGCGTACGTAAAACACCACGGCCGTCAGACACAAAGCGCAAGCAAGAGCCTCCGCCGGGAGCAGGATAGACCGGGACGTTTCAGGTGCAGCCAGCAGAGGGAGAGCGATCAAGAAAAGAGAAAGGACCGCTGGTCCGTTGTAATAGATCGGGTAACCTGAAGGAACCGTGTTTAAAAGAATCCGAAACGCCAGAAGACTCGAGAAGCTCAGCGATATCGCAACCGCAAGACTCCGGTCGACCTCCGGATGCCAAAAGAAGTAAACCCAGGAAGCAAACGCAGCGATCGCTATGTATAGAACCATGTCGCCTGGAAAAAACAACGCGAGCAAGGCTGCTCCCCAAGTCAAATTTGACAACGTCTGCCAGGCCGCAAGAGCGAATACGGCAATCCTCAAAACCGTCCGGTAATTTATCTCCTGCTTCTTCCGTACCACGAGCGCAATCCCCTGCCAAATTCCCAGTAAGAGGAGCGAGCGTCGCCCGCTAGCCGCGAACGCGCCGGCATTCAAGCTAAATCCCGTCGACTCTAGCCAGAACTTGCCGTAGGTCTTGATAAAATACGACGTCGGCCAGCTCATAAAGTTTTCTTGCGTGATGAACTCGGCGCCCGCCAGGGACACTATCCAGCCTATGACTGCCGCGCACAACAGCAAACCAGGGAGTACGGCGGCAAAATCTTTCAGTACGATTTTCCAGGATTGCTGGCGCAAACCGCGGGCCACAATCATCATTCCAAGCGCCGCGTAGCACGCTGTACCAAACTCCAGCTTGAGCAGCATCGCCGCCGCCGCCGCGATTCCCGCTCCGAACATCCACGCTTGCTTGCTCGAACTGCAAGCATGAACGATCATCCACAAGAAACAGGTTGCCGCCAGGCACCCGTATACCGCGCTGAAACTGTAGGGCAGCGGGAAACAGAACAACGATGGTTGGAATACTTCCAATAACAACACTGCTCCGGCCATCCAACCTGCCACCCAGGACCCCAGCCGCATTCCCGTGAGGAAGAGAAATATCGCCGATCCGAGCGCCGAAAATGATCCCGCCAGATACAGCACGTTCAAATGCACGCCGAACAAACGGAACAAATAACTGTTAAAGTACGGAGCAGCCGGGAAATACATGAACCATACGTCCTTGTAGAGCGTCTTCCCTTCTGCAAGCACAGTGGGAACATACATTTCGTGGCCTGAGTCGACCGTAAGGTTTCCCCATGCTGCCCAGGTTGACACTAGTTTCACAGCCCAAATCACAACGAGCGCCAACAGAGCGGCGCGAGTCGTGATACTCCAGCCATTCTCGGGTGTGAGCATCAAGCGGGGAAAATATGAATTAGCCACCGCAGCCGCCCTGAAACTCGTCGCGGAAGCAGACGCCTCTGCTTCAGCTATAGTCTTTGTCATTTTTCATTTCTGAGAATAGCCAAAGTTCTTTGGGCCCGCGAGCCCGACCTCGCCCAAAATGCGAAGCTCCTGCTTATTTCAGGGATCGCCAGATTTGGCTTGTCGAGCCCGTCTCAACGCCGCAAATTTCAGAGTCACTTCAAATCATAATCTCCGATATAAGTCTCGCGGCTGATGCCCAGCATGCTAAGGAAGAAAGAAGCAAAAATCACCTGCAAACCAAGGAATAGCCACATCGACCAAAAGAGCACCTGACGGATTTGGTGCAGCTCGCCGAATCCGCTGGCGGCCCATTGCCAGGTGACCCACGCACATCCGGCAAATCCCATAAGAAACACCGCGCCGCCCACGAGCAAACCCGTCTCCAGGGTGACGCGCTTCAGAACACGCCGCAGAGATACGGAGCCGCGGTCGAACCGCGCTGCATAGCTGAATACTTTTGCAAATGCTCCGATCGAAAGGATCTGCGTTCCCAAAAGTGTGAAAATAACTCCGAAAATCATCGTGTGAATGTCCAGCCCCACATGGGGAGAAATCTGGCGCGGCCCAGGCAGCAGCCAAAACACCAGGAAGAGTCCCGCCAGCACAAGCGCGGCGCCCGGCAGTAGAAAAAGCCAGTTTGGCGCGTAGAGCAACATGAACCGCAGGCTGCGCCAGCCGTCTCGAAAGCTGCGGAGATGCGGCGCGCGCCCGCGTTTGTCTGGCCACAAAATAATGGGAATCTCTGCGATGCGCGCGCCGATTTGCGCAGACTTGATGATCATCTCCAGCGCGAATTCCATCCCCGTACTGCGCAGGTCCAGCCGGTCGTAGAGACTACGGGTGAATCCCCGCATTCCGCAGTAACCGTCTCCAATGCGCGCATGAAATAGAGTATTGAGTATCGCTGTGAGACCGGGATTGCCAAAGTATTTGTGCAGCGGAGACATGGCCCCCGGTTTGATTCCCCCGCAAAAGCGGTTTCCCACCACGATGTCGTTGCCTTCGCGAAGTTTTTCCACGAACTTCGGCACATCTGTGAAGTCATAGCTATCGTCCGCATCTCCCATGATGATGAAGGGACCTCGCGCGCCGGCGATGCCCGCGCGCAGCGCAGCCCCATAGCCGCGCTCCGCCACGCGAATCAGACGCGCCCCGCGCTCTTCCGCAATCTGAATCGACCCATCCGTCGATCCGTTGTCCGCAACAACTACCTCCCCGCTTAGCCCGGCCTCCCGGAACGCCTTCATCGCTTTGTCCACACAATATGCCAGCGAATTCGCTTCATTCAGGCACGGAATGACCACGGACACTTCGATCCCGTGCGACATATCTCTGCGCTCAGACTGCGGGCTCTCAGAAGTTAGAACTGTCCCCATAGACGGCACCATCATATCGCGGTCCGCTCGGCATTTCACCCGCGTATGCTCGCGCAACTCCTATTTCGGTTATTCCATTCTCCCGCCCTGCCTCGAAAAGAACTGCGATCTGTGGGAAACTCGGTGGGGCATGATAATGCCGCCACGGAAAATGCGTCCCTCATAAATGGAAAAATTGTCTGACGTTCCGAGCCCGACCGAAAAGAATACGCTATCTCCCGACCCCTGGGAAGCTGCTTACTTGCGATTTGAAACTCCAGAACAGGAAATTCAAAAGTTTATCGCGCGCCTCACTCGACTCGGCGCTCCTCAATGGCCGCGTGACGCCGAAATTGTCGAGCTTTTTTGCGGCCGCGGCAACGGCTTGGTCGCTCTCGATCGCCTCGGCTTCACCCGCATCGAAGGAGTGGACCTCTCGCCCCGCCTCATCGCTCTATTCAAAGGCTCTGCGAAATGCACCGTCGCGGATTGCCGAAAACTTCCTTTCGCCGCGCGCAGCAAAGACGTCCTCATCGTCCAAGGCGGCTTGCACCATCTCCCCGCGTTGCACCACGATCTCGATCAGACTTTCTCGGAAATGCAGCGTGTGCTTCGAACCAGCGGCCGCGTCATGTTCGTCGAGCCGTGGCGCACTCCCTTCCTCACCTTAGTCCATTTCGTCTCCGAACTTCGTCTCGTCCGCCGCCTTTCCAACAAGATGGACGCCTTCGCCACCATGACCGAGTACGAGCGCCGCACTTACGAACAATGGATCAGTCAGCCCGAACTCATCAAGAAGATTGCCCGCGCTCACTTTGCCCCGGTACACGAATCTTTCGCCTGGGGCAAGTGGAACTTCGTCGGCACGCCAAAATAGGCCGTCACAGGGAGCCCGGTTTCTGTACCTCAGGCTTTCGGGCCTGAGGGTCATTATTCCCTGGTGCAGAGAAATCTCTTGCTCCCCGTTGCCAAGAACTTAAGACTTACAACTTAAAACTCCTCGCCACTTCCAGCTTGCATTTTCGCCTCTCCCCGATATGATGGCTGCGTTTCGGGCATCCCTCGAGACCTCACATTGTCTGAATCATCGGAAACCTCTTCCACAGTTAGCTCTACGCACGCGGTCGGCCGCGGTCGCCTGCTCCAGGTTCTTGGCATGTGGTTTGGCATGGCCGCGGCGATCGGCAACACCATCGGCGCCGGCATCCTTCACACGCCCGGCGACGTTGCCAAGCTTCTCCCTCACGCCTGGATGTTTCTCGGTGTCTGGCTCCTCGGCGGTCTCTACGCGCTCTCCGGCGCATCCTCCATGGCCGAACTCGGTGCCGCCATTCCCCGTAGCGGCGGCCAATATAATTTTTCTCGCCGCGCTCTCGGCGATTACGCCGGATTCATCGTCGGTTGGAGCGACTGGCTCTCCACCTGCGGCACCGCCGCCGCCGTTTCCATGGTCATCGCCGAATACGGCGGCGACCTTTTCCCCATCCTCGCCGGCAACACAAGAAAGGAAATTATTACGATCGCCATTATCTGCGGATTCGGCGTCTTGCAATGGCGCGGAATTAAATGGGGCAGCGGCGCGCAACTCGCCTCCGCCACCATGAAAGCTGGCGCATTCCTTGCTCTAGTTATCGCTTGTTTTCTTCTCGGTGGCTCCGCTCACAAAGCCGTGATCGCCTACGGCCCGTCATCGCTTCCGATGGCCAGCGGATGGTCCCTCGTCATCGCCTTCATGCTTGGTCTGCAGGCCGTGATTTACACCGTCGACGGATGGGACGGCATCATTTATTTCGGTGAAGAAGTTCGCAATCCTGGCCGCGACATCCCCCGCGCCATTTTCGGCAGCGTCTTCTCCATCATGGGCATCTATCTGTTGCTCAATCTCATCGCCCTATACGTCCTGCCCATGAAGGACATCGCCGGAAACAATTTCGCCCTTGGCTCCGTCGCCGACCGCGTCTTCGGAAGCCTCGGCGACCCCATCATTCGCTCCATCATGGTCATCTCCATGTTGAGCTGCATGAACGCCAATCAGCTTTTCTGTACGCGCACTCTTTACACCATGAGCTGCGACGGTTTGTTTTTCCGTCGAGCCTCGCAAGTCAACACCGGTGGTACGCCCACAGTCTCGCTCTTTCTCAGCACCATCGTCGGCGTGCTCTTCGTCCTCATCTCTTTCCTCAACAACAATGCCTTCGGACGCGTCATTGAGATGCTCTCGTTTTTCTTCGTCGCCAACTACACCCTCTCCTACTCCTCCTTATTTATTTTGCGCAGGCGGGAGCCGCAAATGAATCGTCCCTACAAAGCGTGGGGTTATCCGTGGACCACAGGAATTGCTCTGACCGTTTCCGTGCTTTTTCTAATGGGGTCGCTCTTGCCTGATTTTATTGACGCCGCGCGTGCAGGAAAATATTGGCCGCCCAGTCCCGCGATGCTGGCCCTGGTCGCTCTGTTCCTCAGCTACCCCGTTTTTCGGATCTTGAAGTGGGTCACTCAGCGCACCGCCGCTGCGAAAGAATCCTAGTTCACTTTTTCGGCGATGGATTTGCCTTGCATGAACAGCAGCAAATAATCTTTCCCGCCCGCTTTTGAATCCGTTCCGGACATATTAAATCCGCCAAAGGGGTGCGCGCCGACCATCGCGCCGGTGCACTTCCGATTTAGGTACAAATTGCCGACGTGAAACGCCTCTTCGGCTTTCTTGATTTTCTCCGGATTCTTCGAGTACACCGCGCCGGTCAATCCAAACTCCGTATTGTTCGCAATTTCCAGCGCCTGGTCGTAATTTTTCGCCTTGATCACCGCCAGCACCGGGCCAAACACTTCCTCCTGCGCCAGCCGCGCATGGGGATCCACTTCCCCAATAATCGTCGGCTCGAGGAAGAAGCCGTCGCCGGCAGCTCGCTTCCCGCCGGTCAACAGCTTCCCTTCTTTCTTTCCTATTTCGATGTAATCCAGAATCGTTTTCATCGCCGACTGGCTGATCACTGGCCCCATGTAATTCGCCGGATCGTCGCTTGGGCCAACCGTGATTTTCTTCGTGCGCTCCACCAGCTTTTGCACAAACGTGTCGTAAATTTTCTCGGAAACAATCACGCGCGAACACGCCGAACACTTCTGCCCCTGATAACCAAATGCCGCCTGCGCCGTGCCTTCCACCGCCGCGTCGATATCGGCTTCTTCGTCCACCACGATTCCGTCTTTGCCGCCCATCTCCAGCACCGTGCGCTTGATCCAGATCTGCCCCGGCATGGCTTTGCCCGCAAGCTCGCTGATGCGCAGCCCTACTTCCTTCGAACCCGTGAATCCGATGTAGCGCGTCTTGGGATGCTGCACCAGCGTGTCGCCAACGGCCCCGCCCGGGCCGGTGATGAAATTCACCGCTTCCTTCGGAATGCCCGCCTCAAAAAGAATGTCAATGAATTTTGCCGCGATCGTTGGCGAATCACTGGCGGGCTTGAGCACCACCGTGTTTCCGGTGACCAGCGAAGCCGCTGTCATCCCCGCCATAATCGCGCACGGAAAATTCCACGGTGGAATCACCACGCCCACGCCCAGCGAAATATACATAAGGTAGTTGCGCTCGCCGCGCATGGGCACGAGCTTTTGCGGCTCGCCCAAGCGCAGCATTTCCCGCCCGTAGAATTCCAGGAAGTCGATCGTTTCGGCGATGTCCGCATCCGCTTCCGGCCACGTCTTGCCCACTTCGTAGCACACCAGCGCGTTCAGCTCATACTTCCGCTCGCGCACGATGTGTGCCGCACGGAAAAGGCACTTCGCGCGCTCCTGCGGCGAAACGCGCTTCCACGTGTCAAAGTATTTGTTGGCGTCTTCGATCGCCTGCCGCGCCATCTCCGCCGTGGCATTCTGGAAAACGCCGATGATTTCCATCGGATGCGAAGGATTCGTGGAGGTGCGCTTCTCCGTGGTCGTCACCTTCTTCCCGTTGAGCCACATCGGATATTCGCGCCCAAATTCCGCCTTCACCTTCTTTAGCGCCTCTTGCATCCGCGAGCGGTTTTCCGGCTTCGTAAAATCAATAAACGGCTCGTTGGTGAACTCGGAAACGTGGACAATCTGTTCGGCAGTAGCCATGGCGGGTCCCTCCTCGGTATGCAAACATCTATTCTACTGCCCCTGCAAACTACCCTACAAGCGAAGGCCGGGGCTGGTCTTCGCAGTGCAATCATTCCCTTGTGGACGATTCCAGAAGTGCGCACTTGCGCCGATATTCCCTGGGAGCTACGCCTATCTCTCGCTTAAAGACACGACTGAAAGAACTTTTCGATCCGTATCCAATCGATGACGCCACTTCAGAGAACGACGCACCGTTCGAGCGAATCATGTCGCCTGCTCGGTGCATCCGCCACTGCGTGAGGTATTCGAGAGGCGTCTGGCCCAAAACGGTCTTAAATTTCAAGGCAAACGCAGACCTCGACATGCGTGCTTCGCGCGCAAGTGACTCAACCGACCAGTTCCTATCAAGGCCCGAATGCATTGCCTGTATCGCTCTACTTAGATGCTTATCGGACACGGCCGCCAACCACCCCTTTGGCGGAGCCACCGAGCTGCTTGCGTAAGCCCGAATCGCGTAGACAAACAGTGCTTCATAAAGACAACTGATCAACCGCGATGAAGCTATACCCGGCCGAGCCGTTTCTGCCGCCAAAAGATCCAGCACGGATTGGAACGCGTGACTTCGATTCTGTTCAAGCCGCAGGTGCAGATAACGAGGCAGAATCGTGGAAATGAGCGGGGCCTCGAATGCGCTCATACCAAACGACCCGCTCACCAAAGTTGTGAGCGAGCCGCCTCCTCCGTAATGAATCACGCGATCCACTTCTAATTTTCTTAATTCTCTGTAATCGACGACCGCGGAACGCGGATGATCCAGCATGGTGAAGGGCTCATCACTGAGAATGAAAATGAAAACATCGCCGCCGGAGAGCGGGATGGCTTGCCGCTGGTTCTTGAATTTCAGAAGAGCCGATCCGCGGACCATTAACCCGAAGCGTATCCGCGGAACTGTATCCCCCGAGTAGCGAAAACCCCACGGAGCCGTCGCCTCCAGGCGCGTATAAATCGCGTCCTGAATTCTCATAGACCCAAAGACTTCTGACAGCGGGTCCATTCGCCGTTCAAATACTGGACGATCGGTCATGTTTTGTGGACGGATGACACTCACAAGTCCCAATTTTATCGCATCTATCTCTCGGGCCACCAAACATTTCAATTGGAGAAAAGATGATCGTAAGAACGGTTCGCTCTAAACATTTAATCAGCATGACTGTAGTCGCGGTAGGTCTTGCCGCTGCGTATCCGCCGGTTGTTGCTTCACAGGAAACGAAAAAGGAAGCGGAGCTCTGTCGCATCTCTTCTGATACGGCGTTGCCTTGCCCTTCCCCGGCGCCCAGGAAAGAAATCCCCGAAACACGGGCCCAGCAGGCGGCCAACCTTCCTGATGCCCCACAAGCTCAAGTCCAAAGCAGTCCATCAAACTCCTCACCCATTCCGCAAGATAACCCGAGAGCCCTACTCTTCCTGCCTGTCGCGACGAGTTCTCAGCGTCTGTCCTTCAGCGATAAATTTACAATCTACGCCCATCAAACATTTGGGCCCCCTGCTGTTATCTTCCCGGCGTTCAAGGCTGGTCTGGGCATGGCCAATCCAACAAACCATTACCCTCGCGAATGGAAGGACGGAGCTGGGGCCTTCGGTAGGCTCTATGGAGATTCCATCGCCACGGTCACTTCCCAGCGAACAGCGCGCTTCTTGACGGGTGTTGCCTTGCATGAAGATCCGCGATACGTGCGCTCCACTAGTAAAAATCCTCTGCTCCGAACCACGCACGCGCTTGCCTTTACTCTCATCGATAAGACCGACTCCGGGAGAAACACCATTGCCTTCTCGAATTTCGCCGGAGCGGCCGCCGGCGGCTTTGTGGGCAATGCTTATCTGCCGCATGGATACAACGATCTCACCCACGCAGAGCAAAGGATGGCCTTCCAGTTCGCGGGCATTGCGATTCAAAACATAGCTGCTGAATTTCAACCACAGTGGGGACCCATCGTGCGAAAGCTGCACATCCAGAAAATCCTTCCCCAGTGGTGGGTGCCGCAGCACGAAAAATAAGCCGTGCGGCAATATCTTCCAGACTTGCCCGGCCCCAACCGCGACTGAGGACGCACCGCCATGATCAACTATCGCGACCATCCCGGGCAGGCTACAGCTTGAGGAACATCCCGGTGTTGAGGCGCACGTATCCGGCTGCACTGTTCATCTCAAGAAAAGGGGAGTTCCACTCAAGCGCTGGCGGCGCGCATCTGGGCGACCCTCTCGTTGAACTGCCGCGTCAGATGCGGCACGATACCCAGTTGGCGCTCGATCAACATCAGTTGGGCGCGATGGTGCATCTCATGTTCCTTAGCGCCAAGCAGCCTCTCAAATCGCGACTTCGCTGTTTTTCCGCCGGCTCGGTCACGATCTCCGCCAACACCTCCGGCGTCAAGGTTTCCATCCACGCCGCAAACTGTTCCCCCTCCGTTCGCAGCAATTCGAGGATCTCGGCTTTGGATCTGGTCTTAGCTTCCTCAGCGTTGAAGCGGTCCATCATCCCGAAAAAGTCGAAGCCCACCAGAGTCGTCAACCCCTTTTTGTGCACCTCTTCCCATATTCGCGTGGCGATGGCAACGTGCGCCAGCATCCGCGCCACGGAGCGCACGTCGGGAGCGGCCACGAAGCTGTACTTGGACTCCGGAATGTCCTCCGCAACCTGAATGGTGTTCTTGCGTACGGTGCGAAACGCGCTCGCCAAATCTTTTCCGCTGTAAGAAGACATAGTGGACACCTCGCTGTCGTATTTTTTGGCCCTGCCTGGGCAGGCTGTCGACTTCGATGCACTTATTCAACCATTCGTCACTCGAGGCTTCCCCCGGTACGAGCCGGACAGCCGCGACAAGAGCTAGAAAGATGCCGGCTGGAAGCCGGCGCTACTCGGGCGCGAGCGGCGCGCACCCAATGCTGGTGGAACATTCGGGACCAAAGCCCCGTATACCTCACTGTGTTACTTATCTCAAAGCAAGGGAGTCCTCGATGAAAAGGCTTTTTGCTGTGTCGCGAATCGCGTTGGTGTTGCCGCTGTTGGCAATTCTGGTTGCGCGAGTGGAGGCCCAAGCCGTTCCGGCCCTGGAAAACATTAAATCGCAGGAGGAACTGGAAAAGGCCATCACAACGCTGGATGCCGCGCTCTTCGATTCGTATAACCGGTGTGATTTGCAAAAGTTCAGCAGCTTCTTCGTTGATGACGTGGAGTTCTATCACGATCAGGGCGGCGTGACGCTCGGCAGAGAGAATTTGACTGACAGCGTTAAGAAAAATATCTGTGGCAAAGTGACCCGGGAACTCGTTCCAGGGACACTGCAAGTGCATGACATGAAGGGCTATGGCGCAGTGGAGATAGGTGTTCACCGCTTTCATCACCCGGGGCACGAAGATACGGAGGGAGTTGGGGAAGGAAGATTCATTCATCTGTGGCAATACAAAGACGGCGCATGGAAAATCACGCGGGTCATCAGCTACGATCACCACGCTGCGGCCAAGTAGGAGCCGCCATTCTTCCTTAAAGAGTGACTGTGCGACCGGGCTCATCGCTTCAGTTCGGCGGCCCGAAGGCCTTGACAGGCATGCTCGGAGTCCGATATAACGGAATCCGAGTATGAGAGAAGACATCAAGCGGTTCCTGCCATTGTCGCCAGCGGCGCTGCACATTTTGCTGGCGCTAGCGAGCGAGGATTTGCATGGTTACGGGATCATGCTGGAAGTGGCGCGACAATCCGAAGGGCAATACAAACTGGGGCCGGGGACGCTGTACGACAATCTGGGAAAACTAATGACGCAGCATTGCGTCGAAGAAGTTCAGAGGCGAGCGGCGGATGACGACCCGCGGCGGCGTTATTATCGGCTGACGGGACTGGGACGGCGCGTGCTTTCGACAGAAGTGGCAAGGCTGGAGGGAGTTGTCCGAGAAGCTAAAGGATATTTGCTGGGAACGAAACCGAGGAGAGCATAATGGCCCAATCCATGTTGCGCGCTCTCTATCGCGGGCTGCTGTATCTGCATCCTCCTGCTTTCCGGAAGCGGTTTGCCGAAGAGATGTTGTGGATTTTCGATGAGGCCGCGGCGACACGCGGAACCCTGGGATTATTTGGCGACGGGCTGGTCTCGCTGCTGAGGCAATGGATCGTGCGCCCGGAATCGTGGCATGCGCCTCTTGCGGCGATCGGACCGGCGCGGGCAGGTTCATCGGCATTTTTTGCATGGGAACATTTCGAGGTGCCGCAAGATAGGCTGCCTTTTTACCGCTGGATGCAAGGAAGCGTCATTTCCCTGGGCATGCTGAGCGCGGTGTTGTTGATGGCTGGTCAAGGAGGACGCGCGCCTCGCCTGCTGAATAATTTGACTGCGTCGCCAAGCACGAAGGCGGCGTGGGCATTGCCGTCCACCAGCTCACACTGGTCCCTAACTGAATTCGTTGCGAGTGGGCCGGATGGAGAAGGTTATGGGACTGCCGGGTTGAGCGATGGCGTACGCGCGCGTCAACTGCGCCAGCAGGAGAAGGCCATCCAGGTGGCGATCGGAGGACGAAGCGTTCCGGGTAGCCTCCGTTATTTTGCTGCGGGCTCTCGAGCGGCGGCCGTTGAAACGCCAAAGACGCCAGCGGGAGAACAATTCTCCGCATGGCTAAAGAGTTTCAACAGCGGTGACCGGGCGCAGATGGAGGAAATTCTCACACGCTTCAAAGACCGTGGCGGGCGCGAAGTGAACGGTATGCTGGGGTTCCGCGAAAGAACTGGAGGGTTCGACCTGAGAAAGATTGAGGAATCTGCCGCGCTTCGGGTCAGCGGGCTGCTTCAGGAGCGGGACTCGGACCAATTCGCGCGATTCATGATGGACGTGGAAGCGGAAGCTCCACACAAGATTACGCGTTTTGATCTGGACGCAATTCCCCGCCCCGCGGAATTTCCGGTCGAGCGGATGAGCGAGAGCGAACTGCTGGCCGCGCTGCGTGAAAAGCTGGAAAAAGAGAGCGCGGCGGATAAATTTGCCGGGGCCGTGATCGTGGCCAAGGACGGAAAGGTCGTTTTCAAGGGCGCTTACGGGATGGCTGACCGGGAAAAGAAAACTCCGAATACTCTGGACACGAAATTTCGGATTGGCTCGATGAACAAAATGTTCACGGCGACTTCGATCCTTCAACTAGTGCAGGCGGGAAAAATCGCGCTGGCGGATCCGCTGGGAAAGTACGTTACCGACTACCCCAACAAGGAATTCGCATCGAAAGTGACCATCCAGCAATTGCTGACCCACACGGGAGGTACGGGAGACATTTTCGGGCCGGAATTCGACGCGCGCCGGAAAGAATTGCGCACGCTGCAGGACTACATGAATTTGTACGGCAAGCGCAATCTGGAATTCGAGCCGGGCAGCCGCTGGGAGTACAGCAACTACGGATTCCTGCTGCTGGGCGTGGTGGTCGAGCGCGTGAGCGGGAAGAGCTACTACGATTATGTGAGCGAGAATGTTTATGGACCGGCGGGCATGAGCGCAAGCGGATCCTTGACAGAAGAGCAGAACGTGCCGAATCGCTCCATCGGATATACGCGGTTTGGCGGCAACGGGCTGCGGCCGAATACCGACACGCTACCTTACCGGGGAACTTCAGCGGGCGGCGGTTATTCGACAGTCGAAGACCTGCTGAAGTTTGCGAATGTACTGGCGAGTCATAAAGTGCTGGATGCGCGAAATACGGAATTGCTGACCACGGGGAAAGTGAACACGGCGCGAGGAGTGAAATACGCGTTTGGATTTATGGATGACGATACAGACCCAGCGTTCCGACACTTCGGACATGGCGGCGGCGCGCCGGGAATGAATGGTGAACTGGAAATTTATCCGCAGAGCGGCTACGTGATCGCGGTGCTCGCGAACCTGGACCCGCCAGCAGCGGGCCGAATCTCCGACTTCGTGTGCAATCGCCTGCCGAAGAACTGATCGACACTACAAGCTAGTTCTGGTTGATGCGCAGACGCCAACTCAGTTGGCGGAGAGATTGTTGAGCCAGCGGCCGAGGCGCGCGCGATCTTCGGGCTGCATGGAGACAAATCTGACAGCCATGCCTTTGTTGGGAGAGGAGCGGCGCACGACGGCGCGGGCGCGAATCTCGCCTTCGGGAGCGTCGAACAGCAATTGGATGTAACTGCCTGGCGAGAGCGGGTCCGCAACGCTGATGAACATGCCGCCGAGGGCAAAATTATCGATGCGAGAGACAAGTCGGCGGCCTGCGGTGGACCATGCGAGGAGCGTGCCCTTGGGCGAAGTCACGCGCGGGTAGCGGCGAAGGTCGTTCTCTTGCGGCACAGCGGAGTCCCAGGCCGCGAATCATACTCCCTTTTGAGCGCGCTTGAAACAACAGATTGAAATGTTTGGCGGCGCAGAAGACAGTGGCATCGGACGCCGATGATGGTGCTGAAGCGATTGGAGGCGCAGCTCGCAGTAGCGGGCGCCACTACAGACGAACAGCAGTCGCCCAGCTCTACTTGCGAGAAACTTCGGCTAGTGAGTGGGCTCGAGGATGAGTTTCTGGATGCGCCAGTTCAAAAGTTCGGCGATGTAGAGTTCGTCCGCGGAAGGGCAGGCGATCTCGTGAATCCAGCCGAATTGGCCGAGCTGTTTGCCGGATTTGCCGAGAACGCCGAGAACTTTTCCGTCGAGAGAAAGTTTGTAGATACGGCCAGGGAAAGCGTCAGAAGCATAGAGAACTTGATTTGGCGCGGGCGTGATGCAAATGGCCCAGGGCGCGCCGGGAGACATGGTGCTAGTGGTTGAGGTGGGTCTGCTGCCAATGGCAGGGCGAGCGTCGGCGGGCGCGGGAACGTCGATACTGAATTGTCGCAGAAATTTTCCGTCAGAACTGAAAACCTGGATGCGGCGGTTGCCGCGGTCGGCGACGTAGATATTGTTTTGCGCATCGACGGCGATGCTGTGCGGAGTGCTGAACTGGCCGGGCTGATCGCCGGGTTCGCCCCAGGACTTGAGCCAGTTGCCGTCCTTGTCGATTTTCGCGATGCGGGAATTGACGTAGCCATCGCTGATGTACGTGTTGCCCATGGAGTCCCACGCAACATCGGTAACTTGGCGGAACATTCCATCGACGGGAGGGAGCGGCGGCTTGACGTGCTTGAGCGGCTCGGTGCCTTCATCGGAGGCTTCCTGCTTGCGACCGAAAACCATGACGACGCGGCCTTCGGGATTGAACTTGATGACCATGTCGGAACCTTTGTCGGTGACCCAGATATTGTCGTCCTTATCGATTTTGACCGTGTGGGCGAAGGACCAGGCGTAAAGGTTGTGGCCAATGTCGTGGAGAAGTGTTCCATCGGGAGAGAACTCGAGGAGTTGCGCGGCGCTTGCGGCGTAGGCGGGGCCGCTGGAGTTGCCGCGAGAAAAGACGAAAACCTGGCCCTTCGAATTGACGGCGACACCCGTGGCTTCGCCAAGGTAGATGTCTGGCGGAAGCTTCAGGAAGTCGGTGACGGAATGGAAACGGATTTCGGGCGGTTGCTGAGCGAAAAGAGGAACAGCCACGAAAAAGAGCAGAGCAAGAATAGAGCGTTTCATGCCAGGCAACCTCGTGAATTCAAGAGTTCGTCCCGCATCATACGCGGGTTTGGAGAATCAGTCGCCTGTTAGAAATTTATATTGAGCGTCGGTAAGCGGGACGACGGAGAGGCGGCCCTGGCGAACGAGCGGAGAATCGGCAAAGAGCTTATTGGACTTAATTTGGGAGAGAGGGACCGTTTTGGCAAGCGGCTTTCCGGCTTTGAGCTTAACGGCGGGATTCTTGGGATTGGAGATGTCGACGGAGACGACCATGGCAGTGCCGACGGCGCTCTTGTGGTCGCCGGTTTCGTAGATGATGAGCTTCGTTCCGGGCGTCATTTGGGAAAGGTTTCTTAAGGCGAAGGGATTGTGAACGCCGTCCCAAATGGTTTCCTTGTCGCTCTGAAGATCAGCAAAGGAGTATTCGGAAGGTTCGGTCTTTAGAAGATAGCACGCGGACATTGAGACCTCACTATGGTTTGGCTGAGCGGGGATATTCTACATGCGGAGGCAAGAGAAGGAATAGTGAAACGCAGAGACGCAGAGGGCGCAGAGAAGAGGACAGACAAGAATGTCTGTCCCACCTGGGAGAGCGCGATCAGGCTACTTCTTGGTGGGGATAAGACGGGGAATTCTTCGTTGATGCTGTGAATGGCTGATGAGTTCGGAGAGCCGCATGACCTTTGTTTCTTCTCTTTTGGCACAGATGACCCAATGTGTTGTCACCCTTTGGTACCAGGGAGCTTGCGAACGGAAGAATTCCCAAGCGGGTTTGTTGGCGCGAAACTGCTTTTCCTGTTCACGAGTGAACTTGGGGTTCTTGCGCTGTTCGTAGGAGTAGATGCCAGACTTTTTTGCGTTGCGAGCGGCAAAAGCCTTGAGACCGGTGGGATGCATCAGCCCCTGCTTTGTGAGCTTTCGAACGAGGTTGATGTTGATTGAACTCCAGGTGCTGGTGGGTTTGCGAGGAGTGAAGCGAATGGTGTAGCTGGTTTCGTCGATGCTCCTTCGCACGCCGTCGATCCAGCCGAAGCACAGAGCAACTTGTACGGATTCGGGCCAGGTGATGCTGGGCTTTGCCGAATTTTTTTTGTGGAAGCCTACGAGCTGCTCGCGGAGTTTGTCGTGATGGGCTTCGAGCCAGGTGCGGAAGTCGGCCGGTGTTTGGAAGAACGTTGGTTTTAGCGGCATGGCGTCCAAACAAATTACGTCGACAAATCGACGCAGTAAAGATTAAGGCTGACAGACGGGCGGGGCAAGCCCTCCGCTACCCGGGGGAATCCGCAGAGCCTGCGAGGCGAGCGTCATTACAACCGGAACGGTGAATTGACTGCCTGTTCGAACAACTCGGCTATCCGTTTGAGGGTCTCTTCCCGTTCGTTGTTCCGTTGGAGCCAACCGGACATGTAGCGCCTTGCTTTTTGTTCCTGGCCGCTCTTTGCGAGGTAAAACGAATAGGCGAGGGCAACTTGCGGCAAGTTGGAGAGCTTCGCGCCCCATTCGTTGTGAAACTCTTCGTGTTGAAAGAGTGCTTCCAAATCTGAAGTGTGCTTGACTGTGTTGAAGAATTGAAGGGCCTTAGGAAGCAAGTGGTCACGAGTTGTAATCGCGTCATCTCGCAGTGCATCTTTGCCCTGGATCGTGCGTATTCTGAAACCCCGATCATTGCAGTCGTGATGAAACCCCGAATAAATCAAATCCATGCTGGCGCTTTTCGCGCTGCGGTGCCAGTGGATGTCTCCCACGCCCATAGTGATATGCGGGACAAATCTCAGAGAGACCCCATGTAAAAAGAAGACTGACATGCTCGCCTTTGAATTTAATAACGTCATGCATTTGGTTCAAGCGGGATCGCACGTATTGGAGCGGCTTGACCTTTTCGAATCTGCTCTTTAGTAGGGGAACGTCAAAAATTTCTTCAATCACTCTCTGAACGGTCTCAGGAGGGCAAGGTTCGATGGTCATGTTGGTCTAAGCTCCGGTCAATTCTTGTGCGGCGGAGGCGAAGATTTTGGTGTGGGCGTCGATGTCGGCTTCGGTGGTGGCGGGGGACATGAGGGCCATGTTGTGGAAGGGGGTAAGGAGGACGCCGCGGTTGAGCGCGTAGAGGTGGAGGAAGCGTTCGAGTTCGAAGTCGGCGGCAGCGGCGGATTCGCCGCCGCTGCGCGGAGGTTTCGCGGCGAAAGTATACTCGGCGCGGGCGCCGAGCTGGATGACGTTCCAGGGAAGATGGTGGGCTCGAATTTCATTGGCGACGCCATCATTGAAGCGCTTGGCGAGCGGGATCATGCGTGCGAATGCGGCGGGCGTGAGGATGTGCTCGAGTGTGGCGCGCATGGCGGCGAGCGAGCGGGCGTTGCCGGCGAGCGTGCCGCCGATGCCGCCGACGTCGCAATCTTCGAGATGAATGCGAGCGGAGATGCGCTGGGCAACTTCTTCGGAGACGCCGAAGGTGGCGCCGGGAATGCCGCTGCCGATGGCTTTGCCGAAGACGAGCATGTCGGGATCTAGTTTCCAAGCGGCGGTGCAGCCGCCGGGACCGGCGCAGATGGTGTGGGTTTCGTCGGCGATGAGGAGAGAGCCATAGCGGCGCGCGAGTTCGCGGGCAGCGGGCCAGTAGCCGTCATCGGGAAGGATGATGCCGACGTTGGTCATGGCGGGCTCGGCGAGAATGCAGGCGACATCGTGATGCTTGAGCGCGTCTTCGAGGGCGTTGAGATCGTTGAACTCGACGACGCGGGTGGTTTCGGCGGGATTGACGGGCGGGCCGATATTGCCGCGGCGGGGGCCGACGACGCCGTTTTCGAGCGTGGCGAAGGATTCATCGACGGTGCCGTGATAGCAGTAATGGAAGACGAGGATTTTTGAACGCTGGGTGATTTCGCGGGCGATGCGAATGGCGAAGCGGTTGGCGTCGGTGGCGGTGAGCGTGAATTGCCAATACGAGAGACCGAAGCGGCGCTGGAGATCTTCGCCGACCCAGAGCGCGTCTTCGGCGGGAAGCATCAGCGTGATGCCTTCTTTGGCGCGGTGCGCGACGGCTTCGGCGACGACATCAGGAGAGTGGCCGGTCATTGCGCCGGTGTCGCCGAGGCAAAGGTCAATGTATTCGCGGCCATCCACGTCGGTGAAATGCGCGCCTTTGGCGGACTTGACGAAGATGGGAAATGCGCCGGCCCATTTTTTCATCCAGTTCATAGGGACGCCGCCGAGGAGGGAAGCTTGGGCGCGCTGGTAGAGAGCAGCGGATTTGGGGTGGTCCGTGAGAAAACGTTGCGATTCGCACTCGTGAAGCTGGCGGAGTTTTTTGCGGTCAATAGGGGTCATAAGTTAACGACGGGAAAAGATAGATGGAATACGGGGGATAGGCAAGAGGCGGCGCGACGCCTCAACGATGAGCTATCTTCGCTCCCCATTCGTCAGGACTCAAGTCTCGCGCATGCCGCGAGAAGAGCCAATGGTGGCCGTCGAGGTCCTCGGCTGCGTATTGGAATTCGCCATAGACGGTTTCGTGAGGATCCTCCAGGATCTTGCCGCCTCCGGCTTTTGTGCTTTGGAAATGCGATTCAAGATCCTCAACAAACACGGTCAGGCTCTGCGTTCCAGAGCCCAGTTGAGCAGGGGTCGCGGAGCCTGCGCGCGCCCTGTGGAGCATAATCCAGGCATTGCCGAGATGCATCTGCGCGCCGCTGACCGGCTCCGCGGGATCGCCATAGCGGTAGTGTTCAAAGAAGCCGAAGGTCTTGCTTAGCCAGGCAACTGCCTCGGCAACATCTTGATAAGCGACATGCGGCAGAATGGTGTCGATCGGGAGGGAACGATTCTTCAGCATACGCTGATAATAATGCTACTCAGCGGGCGAGAGCAATCAGCGGAGGTCGCGGATGATTTCGCGGGCGGCGTTGGCGCCGGAGGCGCCGGTTAGGCCGTTGCCGGGATGCGTGCCGGAGCCGCATAGAAAAAGGCCGCGGATAGGCGTTTTGTAGCGCGCCCAATCGAGGACGGGGCGCATGGTGAAGAGCTGGTCGAGGGCGAGTTCGCCGTGAAAAATGTGGCCGCCGGTGAAACCATAGGAGGTTTCGAGGTCCTTCGGCGTGATGACCTGGATGCCTTCTACCAAGCTCGGGAGATCCGGTGCGTATGAGGCGAGCGTTCGAATGACAGTAGCGCCTAGTTCGCGCCGCCAATAATCCCAATCCCCTTCCCTCAGTTTATAGGGAGCATATTGAACGCACGCAGAGAGAACATGTTTGCCTTCGGGAGCGAGCGCTGGATCGAGAATCGTGGGAATGGTGACATCGAGATAAGGGGCTTTCGAGAAATCGCCGTATTTGGAGGCGTCGAAGGCGCGTTCGAGGTAGTCGATTTCGGGGCCGACGTGGATGCGGCCGGAGAGAGCTTCGAGAAAGCCCTCGGTGGCATCGAGCGACGAAAAAGTAGGAAGACCGCCGAGAGCGAGATGGACTTTGGCGACCGTGCCGTTGGAACGAAAATTTTTGATGCGGTTGGCAAAGGTGGGGTCGAGCTGCGAAGGATCAATGAGTTGGAAAAAAGTGCGCTTGGGGTCGACTCCGGAGACGACGGCTTCGACGGAGATTTCTTCGCCATCGGCAAGCACGACTCCCGAAATGGCGCCGTCTTTGACGCGAATTTGCCTGACTTCGGCATCAGTACGAATTTCGGCGCCAGCCTGCTTGGCGGATTCGGCAAGAGCGTGCGTGAAGTTACCAAGTCCGCCGCGAGGAAAAGCCGCAGTGCCGACAGGATGGGTATCCGAAGCAGCGCGCATGAGAAGGACGGCGGTAGAACCTGCAGACCAAGGGCCGAGGGCGGTGCCGAAAATGCCACGGGCGGCGATGACAGCGCGGATGAGCTCGGTTTCGAAAAATTCCGCAACGAAATCCGCAACGGCCATGGGGCCCCAGCGGAGAAGGTCGAAGATTCCCTTCTTGCGGAGCATGCGCACATTCCGGCCGGCCTTCAAAAGATTCCAGAGGTCTTCGGGAGTGGGCTTGTCGATAGCCGGCGGCGTGATGGAAACAAGCTGGTCGAGGACGCCGGTGAGATGATCGAGAGCGTCCGCAAATTCAAGGTATTTGGTGGAATCCTTGGCGGAAAAACTCGCGATGCCGCGGGCGGTCTTGGCATTGTCATTCCAAAAAAGAAGCGCCTTGCCATCGGGCGTAGGGGCGAAGACACGCGGGCCGGGATAGAGGACTTCGCAACCCAGCTTTTCGATTTGCATGTCCCGCGCGATTTCTGTGCGAAGCGGGCCAAGGGTATGGGCAAGCGTGGAGGCCTTGAAGCCGGGATGAAATTCCTCGGTGATGGCGCCACCACCGACCATTTCGCGGCGTTCGAGGACGAGGGGCTTGAAGCCACCTTTGGCGAGATAAAAAGCGGCGATGAGAGCGTTGTGACCGCCGCCGATAAGAACCACGCGCTGTCCAAGAGGCATGGTCAGTTGGCCGCCTTTGTCGCGGTCGTCGTGGCAGCCGAAGAGCGAGACTTTGTCCAAGGCGCCCGCGAAGCGAGCGACCATTCTTTCAAGATGACCTGGCTGGCGATGCGACCGTTGGCGCCCATGATGCCGCCGCCAGGATGTGTGGCGGAGCCGCACATATAAAGGTTGTGTATAGGAGTGCGGTAGTAGGCCCATCCGGCGACGGGGCGGAGGAAAAAGAGCTGCTCAAGAGAAAGTTCGCCTTGAAAAATATTACCTTGCGTGAGTCCGAATTCGCGCTCGAGATCGAGCGGAGTGAGGATCTGGCGGCCGATGATGATGTCTTTGATATTGGGGGCGTACTCAGCGATGGTGTTGATGACGTTCTCGCCGAAGGCTTCTTTTTGATCGTCCCAGGTTCCTTCGGTAAGTTTGTAAGGCGCGTATTGCACGAAGCAGGAGAGCACGTGTTTGCCGGGAGGCGCGACACTGGGATCGGTGACACTGGGAATGACCATATCGATGTACGGCCTACGAGAAAAATTGCCGTACTTGGCATCGTCGTAGGCACGCTCCATATATTCCATGCTCGGAGAAATGGAGATAGCGCCGCGAAGATGCGCGCCTGGGCCGGGGAGACATTTGAAATTGGGGAGGGCGTCGAGCGCGAGATTGACTTTGCCAGAAGAGCCGCGAAATTTGTAGCGGCGGACGCCTTCGAGAAAATCGGCGGGGAGTTCGCTGGGCTCAAGAAATTTTTCAAAAGTGAGATGCGGGTCGACGCTGGAGGAAACGACGTTGGCGGAAAGTTCTTCACCATCCTGAAGAGAGACGCCGCAGGCGCGGCCGTTTTTTACAAGGATTTTGCCGACGGGTGCTTTAGTACGGATTTCAACGCCGGCTTCGCGCGCAGCATCGGCAATAGCATTCGAAATGGCTCCGGTGCCGCCGCGGCTGAAACCCCAGGAACGGAAAGCGCCGTCGATTTCGCCCATGTAATGATGGAGGAGAACGTAAGCAGTGCCGGGCGAGCGAATACCGAGGAACGTGCCGATGATTCCGGACGCGGACATAGTGGCTTTGAGGACGTCGGTCTCAAACCACTGGTCGAGAAAATCAGCGGAGCTCATGGTCATGAGCTGGACGAGAGTGTAGCGCTCGTCGGAGGAGAGTTCGCGGAAGCGCTGCATGAGAAAGTGCAGCTGCTTGAGATCTTTGGGATTGAGCGTGGTGGGATCGGGCGGAATCATCGAGAGCAGCGGCTTCACGAAGCGACACATGGGCGTCATCATCTTCGAGAATTCGTCGTAGGCCTCGGCGTCGAGGCGGGAGTGGCGGCGAATGTCGCGGATTGATTTGGCGTGGTCGTTTACGCGCCAGAGGTAATCGCCGCTAGGCATGGGAGAGAAGGTGCCGTCGAGAGGAAGAATTTCCAGACCGTGGCGAGGAAGATCGAGTTCGCGAATGATTTCAGGGCGAAGGAGCGAAACGACGTAAGAACACTCGGAAAAAAGAAAGCCGGGAATGATTTCTTCGGTGACAGCGGCGCCGCCGAGGACGTGGCGGCGTTCCAGCACGACGACTTTCTTCCCTGCTTTGGCAAGATAAGCGGCGTTGACC
>Ga0137396_10000103_pt1 | contig 31598 bp, 27 predicted proteins | sample czc16metaG_FD_108284 | JGI IMG/M metagenome (GOLD analysis project Ga0137396, IMG submission 108284) | Vadose zone soil microbial communities from Angelo Coast Range Reserve, California, USA - czcobulk3.16 metaG | ecosystem: Environmental > Terrestrial > Soil > Vadose zone | place: USA...
ACGCGTGAGTAGGCGAACCGGGCCGGATCAGCACGACCGATGCGATGTTGGCCGCATCTGGCGTCTGTACCTGAAAGGCAGCCCCGTGGCCGATGACACCAGGGTTGACGCTGGTAATGGTGGGACGCGTTGCAAGAGTCCCGTTAGAATTGAACAAGTACGGCGGAGAGTAGATCTCCATACTTGTTTCATAGCTGCCGCGCTCCGGGTTCCCGCCGGCAAACCAGACCGTCGCATCCGGAAGGAGCAGCGAGACAGAATGATACAAGCGGGCGAACCTATTCGCTCCCGCCGAACTCATGGTGTTCGTAATCGGGTCGTACAGGTCGGCATTCAGGCTCGCGGTGGACAAAACCTCGTCATTCAGTGAGCCACCCAACGTCAGCACTTTTCCATTTGGGAGAATCGTGGCATTCATCTCGATCCGCGGCTGCGACATACTGGGTCCATAGACCCACCTCGGATTGCTGGCGGAAAGATCGATAATTTCCGTGGTGGCGGTCGCAGGATTCCCGCCGCCGAAGATCATCACTTTCGGTTTGTAGCCGTTTGCCGGCGTCAGCGGCAGAAGCACGGAGGAACCGTAAGTACGCGTGAAGGCGGAATTGGTAATGGCTACATTTATCGTCCACGTACGCGTCGAGGGATCGAAGATGGAGGATCGCTCTGTGGGGCCCGAGTAGAAGACGGTGCCATTCGGCAAGAGATGCATGCGGGGGTAAAGCGGCGGAGTCCAGCCCGCCATGAATTGCGGACTCCATCCGGAGCCAACTTTGTAAATTTCGACCGCGGTGTTAGTGCTGCCAAATTCGTCCAAGCCGGAAAAGGTCATCACGCTCCCGTCACCGAGCGTGGTCACGGTAGGATACCAGCGTCCGTGCACCATGTTTTGCAGGTCAACAAATTGGCCTGTAGCAAGATCGTAGGCGGCAGACTTTAAATGGCCCTTGAACGGATCGTATTGAAGAGTGCCACTATTAATGAACACCCGGCCGTCCGGCAGGACAACCATGCCGTTGCAAAACATATCCCAAGTAATAGGTTGCGTTGTTGTCGTACCAGTCGCGGGATCGAACACGCCGGCCTGGAAATTTGTGTTGAGGGCAACGTTTCCGGAACCGGACACAACCAGGACCTTACCGTTGCGCATCAGGGCCACGTGGACGGGATTGATCGGCATTACGTTGGAGAGCGTTTGCCACTGCCCAGTGACGTTGGCCTGGCCCATCGCCTTGGGCACCAAGCCCGACGCCATAGCACTCAAAAACAACGCTACGGCAACAAGCCTTGATGTCTTGAATCGCGTCATTGAGGACCCTTTCCCCACAAATGTCCTGGAACATGCGACGAGCACACTTCTGCTAGGACGTGAGTGGTTAAAGTAACAGCAACCTAGCCTCCCATACGGCATCGGCAGGGCTTCCTCTAAATGGTTATTTTTCAAGCAGTTAAGATGGGGTACGCGTCAGGACACGTCCACCTGGCCGGAAGTTGGGTAGCCAGGTGCACATTTTGGGCAAGAAAGTATTCTCGGACGCGCAAGTTGATTTGAGCCCAGGCAGACACGCCGACACGCGGGTTGGTCATTCCACACGGCGAAGCCAAGCTTCTCGCCAATACGGATAAATTGCTCGGGGGCAGAACCGGTGGTACTCAGACACGCAGAAAACGCCCTCTAGCATGATGCACGGCGATTTCATACTGACCATTTTCCCGGTCCGCTCATCCACAATGTGATGGACCCGTTTCAACACTCGATACCGTCCCCCGCAGTATCGCAGCATCTCAATGTCAAACAAGAGACCGCGATTTTTGTTACGGCGGTCCAGAGTTGCTAAAATCTCCTCCCTTGATTTCACCTGGACGAATTCGCCGGGCCGAAGGTTGAGCTCGTCGGTTGGAGTGACTGACAGGTTTCCTTGGATATGCGGATACTGCGCGCCGCTGCGGAGGCCTTGTATCTTGTTGAAGGCGGCAATAAGGAGTCCGCGAAGGACGTCTAGGGAGCCGAGCAGTAGTTCCAGGAGGCGATCTCCTTTGGCCGTGGCGATGCCCCGGCTCAGATTTCCGGAGCGAACGTCCCGGTAGTATTGCCGGAAATCCCACCATGGCAAGTGCGCAGTGAATTCTCGCAATTCGGTTGCTTGACAGGAATAGACCGGCGGCTCACCGGCGTTCCCTAGTTTGCGTGTCGCACCGCGAATCGTTTCGATCGTACACTTCGAGTTTGCGGGACTTTCGGGCCGTGAAGTATTGCCTCGGATCTCGGTCACGCTGACGACATCTGCATCCACCCTCGTGAGCCAAGCTTCCCTCCAAAAGATCAAACAGCTAGCTTGACAGTCACCGTGCGCCGTTCCATCACAGCGCACATCGGCAAGGTGCACGGCGTTCCTGACGCGCCGGAGACTCCACTCCGTTTTGATGTTGTCGCAGGTTTTGTCGGCACGCTTGTAAACGCGGAAGCGTCTTCCACAATACTGCAACATTTCCGGCATGAAAGGCATTGCGTCCAGACGGCCGGTTTCATCCAGCGTGGAGAAAATTTCATCCGGACTGCGAACCTCCACAATTTCGCCGGCCCGAAGGTCTAGGCTCCAATTGGGATTCCCTCTACTTAGTTTGCTTTCTGCCATTATTCGTTCCGCGCCAGGTGAGTCGCCCTGTATGGCACAAAGGTCTTCAAGTAAGCCAGGAAAACGTTGGGTTGAAAATCGAGGCGGAGCGAGTCCTTGTATGCCGCGCGCGCTTCCCGCAGCTTCAGCTTGCGAAAGTACGCAAAGCCGAGATCGAAAAACAGGACAGCGATTTTCGCCTGGTACTGGCGCACGTCGCTTGCGCCGAATGTGTCCCTTCCACGTTGGAGGTTCTCCTTATGGATCTGAATTGTTCTCTTCAAGAACAGCTCTCGATCGCCCGTAACGCTCCCTGCACGCTGCCGGTAATAGCTCAACGGCTCGTTTATGAAAGCAAAACGCCCCTGCTTTGCCAGGCGGAGCCACAATTCACCATCTTCACCGATGCGCAGGTCTTCACGGAACCATGTGGGTTCGGCCAACAGCACATCTTTCCGGACAACGATCGAATCCGTACAGAAAGGAACAAATCGGAGAGACATGAATTTGTAAAGGTCGCGTTCGCACAGATAGATACCGGCTGCAGTCTTCTTCAAAAAATCACTCGCGAGCTCGAGGAAGCGTCCTTTGGTGAGATAGCTGGCACCGCCCGCTTGCGGCGGCCAGCAATCAAAATGCATCAGGTCATGAATCACGACATCCGCTTCTGGGCAAGCCTCGAATGCCGAAAGGACTCTTTCAATTTTGTGCGGATCGTAGAGATCGTCTCCATCCAAGAATGCTATGTACCGCCCCCTGGCGCGCGCGATGCCGTGATTGCGAGTGCAGCCCGGAAAGCCCGAATGCGGTTGAGAATGCACGAAAATCCGGCCGTCTTGCGACTGCATTTTCCTCAAGATGCTGAATGTGCGATCGGTTGAACCGTCGTCCACAACTATGATCTCGATATCCTTCTCGGTCTGGTTGACAACAGTGCGAACGCATTCCTCCACAAAAGGCTCGCAGTTGAAAGTGCCGATGACTACGGAAATTCTGGGGACGTGACCAACCGCAGTGCCGCTACTAGTCTCTTCCCGGCAAGCCTCGCATAGAGCTGACTGGGCGGGGATGTATCGGTCAGGCATCTGCGCCTCCGGACAAGGAGACGAGCCGGTTGGCGAATTCCGGGCCCAAGCGTTGCGTCATGGCGGTTGCAACCCGTAAGACCAGTGCCTCCCAATCGTGCTTCCGGGCTGTCGCTTGCCGGGCGGCACGCCTCTCCTGCTTGTTGGCATCGGGAGAAAGGGATGTTGTTATAGCCGTCGTCCATTCTTCAGGCGTGCTTGCCAGGCTGACAACTTCTGCGAATTCTTGAAGAGCGAGCAAAGGTGCCGCGACGCTTGGCCGCCCACTCGCCAGGTACTCATGAAGTTTCAGGGGATAGCCGTACCGCATGGAGTGAGTGTCGGTCCTGTAGGGCATGATACAGACGTCGAAGTGTTGTGGGTATGCAGCCAACTGGTGAGCTGACTTCAATCCCAGAAAGTGAACGTTAGAGTATCCGGAGAGGTCCTGAACCGCTTTCCGAACTTCGAGGCTTGCATCAACCGGGCCTACAAAAATCAGCGACCACTCCGGATGTTTACTCGCCAGATGGAGGCACAAATCCCAGTTCAGGGTTCGCTTGAGATAACCCGTGTATCCGACGCGAGGATGCGGGATGGAGGCCAGGTCGTGCGGTTCGGGTGCCTCTTTTGCATAGGCGTCGTAGGCAACACCATTAGGAACGTACGCTGTGTTCGGATTGATCGAGCCTTTTCTCGCATACATTTGCCTCGAGTGCACGAACACCTGGTCCACCTTCGCGATCAGCCGGGCTTCCCGTTCGTCAAGCGGCGAATCCGCGTCAGAGAACGAATACTCATCGTCGATATGGTAGCAACTTCGATCGTGTGGAACGGATGAAATGGCGTCCGCAAAATCCGGACGCCAAAGGTAAAGGAGTATTTGCCGGCAGCCGCGCCGAAGCAGGGAGCGCCGGGCGCGGCGCAGGCGCCAGCGGAAGGAACGTCGTGCGAGGAACGCCGGACGATAAAACTTCGGGAGCCAGACTTCCGGCGTGTAGACCTCAAGACCCTGGCGTTCACTCAAGACGTGGATTTGCCCGGCTCCTGCCACGGGACGTCTTAATATTTCCCGCCACTCGTGAGCAGGCTCGACCCAGACGACGTGAAAATAACGCGCCAGCCGGCTAAGGATATGATGGCGCGTCTGCCATGGAGCATCCCAGGTATCCGGAACGAGGGCATGACTCCCACTTCCGGCAGCAATGGTCCCGATCCTTGGTTAGTTTCGGAGACTGTCATCCATTGGCTCGCTCTACGGTTGTCAATGCGAGTGTTCCCTAAAACCGCAGTGAGAGCCCCAAAAGCGGAACGATTTGAGAGCATCTTAGAAATGATGTTGCTCCCGAATCCGTACTTCTTCTGTCGAAATCTCGCGAGGCTTGCTACCCATGGCCCGCAAGATGCGCTTCGAAAGAACGTACGGCCACCAGTTAAGGGCCAGCGCTTGATCCAAAGCGTACCTGGCAGCTTGAAGGAATACGCGAAGGCGGCTTAAGGAGAGGCCCAGTTCCTTCAGCTTGGCTGCATGGAAGGCCAAAAAGCCCTTCCTTCTGCGCTCGAAGACACCTCTCCCGAGAAAACGGTAGTAGTCCCTTAGGCGGTCTCGGAGAGTGGCCTTGAACTCATTCGCCTGCAAGTAGAATGGCCCGAACTTCAGCAGATCTCCCAAATTGCCGGCGAAAAGCGTGCCCTTTTCCAAGGAAACGAAACTGAGAGTTCTCTGTTGAGTTCGAGTAAAGGTAAGGACCTGATGAACGAACCCAAAGTCAGATTCCTTTAAGAGTTCGTAACAAGTTTCGGAATCTGCATGAAGGTTGGATTCGTTGAAAAAAGGATTATGGCTCCGCACCAAGTCCGCTCGGATTAGGAGCGACGTTGAAGTTCCAAACGGGTAGATACCGCGAAGGAGTACGGCGCGGCAGATTTCCCGGCCGGAAACAACGGACTTTCCGTAAGGAGGTCCGTCCGAGCGAAGTACGTCGCCCATCAAGCGGAATGAGCCAACGATGCCTGCCGAAGGGTTGCGCTCTGCCAGAGCGACCATTTTCTCCAAGCATTCGGGGTATATCCAATCGTCCGCGAAGACGACCTTGCAGTACTTGCACGCGGGAGACGCGAGCCGCAGCGCCGCGTTGTGATTGGAAATAACCCGGAGAAAATTCGTGTTATTCACCACCCGAATGCGCGGGTCCTTCGCCGCATATTCTTCGGCGATTGCCAGCGTGCCATCCGTGCTGCAGTTATTCAGGATGGTGTAATCCCAGTTCGTATAGGTTTGCGCGAGGACGCTCTCGATGCATTGACGCAAGAACTCCGCGCCGTTGTAAACCGGCGTGATGATGCTCACCAAAGGCTGCGTTTGCGTGGCCATTGTGGACTTAACCTTGATGCGTGATCGACGGAATACCCCTCAGCCTCCAGCGCTGGGGAAAAAACATGATGCCGTAATGGCCACTGAGGTTGCGGCCGGACGAGTAGATGTTGGCGTCCTCAACGTCGAGCCTCGCGCAATGATCAAGGTTGTCGTACAAATGAAATCCCTCCCCACTGATCCCGACGGTGAGCAGATAACGGGCGGGCATGAGATTCAGCGAGTCAATTTCAAGGTCAATGTAGCCTTCACCCGGAGGAATCTCCGGGATGGCAATCCCATGATGCCAAGTGCCCGTTTCGGTGATGAGTGTGCCAAGTTCGGTGAAAAGGCGCAAACCGAAGAAGGGATAGCGGACGGATTCTTTCGCGTGATAATGAAAGCGAAACGTCACGCTCTCTCCGCTACGCATCATTGCAAGAGGCTGACCGTCCTTGGAAAGGAACTCGAAGCCGGTGTAGCGAATCTCACCGGAGCCGCGACGGGATTCTACCTGGGTCAGATCCGTCGTCGCTTGTTGTGAGCTTGCAAAGGTCGCCATGTAAGACTCGATGACCTCGTGAGCGGGTCCATCCTGGTGGATTTTGCCATCGTCAATCCAGATTGCCCTGGTGCAAAGATTCTCCACAGCGGCCATATTGTGAGAAACGAACAGAACGGTACGCCCGCCGCTTCGAAGGTCTTCCATGGCATTCAGACACTTCTTTTGAAAGCCCGCATCGCCGACAGCCAGCACTTCGTCGATGATCAAGATGTCCGGGTCGAGGTGAGCGGCCACTGCAAATCCCAGCCGGAGGCGCATGCCCGACGAAAATCGCTTAATCGGTGTATCGACAAACCGCTCCACGCCCGCGAATTCCACAATGGCATCAAGCTTGGCCTCGACCTCCCTTTTCTTCATGCCGAGAATCGAACCATTGAGATAGATGTTTTCGCGGCCCGTAAGCTCTTCATGGAATCCGGTGCCGACCTCCAATAGAGAGGCAACCCGCCCGCGAACTTGCACGCGCCCCGAAGTTGGATAGGTGATTTTGGAGAGCACTTTCAACAGCGTGCTCTTTCCCGCTCCGTTGCGGCCGATGATACCCACGACCTCTCTCTCGCCAATCTGAAAGGAAACATTCTTCAGAGCCCAAAGGATCTCTTTCTTGGCGGCGCGCTTTAGGAAAGATCCCGTGAAAAAAGTCACGAGGCGCTCCCGCAACATGGTCTCGTGGCTAAGAGCTCCCAGTTCGAACTTCTTGGACAAGTTATCGACGATGATTGCGTCTTTCATAGGCGACTTTCGTGGCGCTCCTGCGGTGCGGCTTTCTTCTTCAAATGATATCGGCAAAGGTTCGTTCCGTTTTGCGAAAATAGAGCGCTCCGACGACGAGCACAACCAGAGTGACGGCCGCCGACGTCCCGACAAGCGTCAAGTCCATGGGGCGATTGGGAAAAAGGCAGCTGCGGAATCCTTCGACGATTCCCGCCATTGGGTTCAACGCGAGAATCTGCTGGAATCGCTTCGGTAGAAAAGTAGAGGGATAAATGATCGGCGTGACGAAGAGCCAAATTTGTATCAAAAATGGGATGGCATATTTCACGTCGCGGTAGCGTACATTCATGGCCGCCAGCAGCATACTCATACCAAAGACAAGGACCATCATTCCGAAGACGAACAGCGGCGCGAGCAATAGCGACCAGCTTGGCTTTACCCGATAGTAGAACATCATGACCACCAGCACACCGGAACCGACGAGAAAATCGGGCATGCCGCCAAGCGCTGATGCGGCGGGGAGGAGCGCACGCGGAAAGTAGACCTTGGTGATCAGATTCGAGTTGCTGATCAGACTGTTACCGGCCTGACTGAGAGTGCCCGAAAAATACGTCCACGGAACCAGCGCGCAAAGGGAAAACAGGGGATAGGGAATGCCGTCGCTGGGAACGCCAGCTAGCCGGCCGAAGAAGAGCGTGAAAATGAACATGGTGAAAAGCGGCTGAATGATGGCCCAAGCGACACCGAGGGCGGCTTGCTTGTAGCGGACTTTCACGTCGCGCCAGGCGAGAAAGTAGAGCAGCTCACGGAACCGCCAGAGCTCTGATACGGATTCGGATTTCAATTCGGTCTCCTCAGTCTCAAATCTGCCATTTCTAAAACACCAGCTTGCGGCCGTAGAATGCCTCAGCCGCCCCGTGCGGGGCATTGCATTCCACCCCACGTAATCTCATCAACGCCAGGAATGTCTCGCGAGTGAACCATTGCTTTCCGCGCTGGCTCTTGAACGAGCCCAGAATGTTGCGGATTTTTCGCCCGCAAACCTTGCGCTCCAAGGGGAAGAAGACATTGGGTGAACCCAGATCGCCATCGTATTTGGGAATCTCATACTCCAGAATCAAATGATTCCGAAACGTGTTCCAGGTCAGCTCACAAATGGTCCGATGATCCTGATGAAGATCGTGGCGATAGTGGGTGAGGATCAAATCGGGTGAAAAATGCTCCTTGAGCTCTTCAAAAAACTCCTTAATCTGTTGCGCCATAACGGGGAAGAAACCATCCCGAAAGTTCTCGACAACAACTGTGGGCCGCCGCGCACCCTTAAGGAACAAGGCGGCACTGCGACGCGCCTCTTGGTCGCGTTCGGGACCGGCGCTGAAGACCACCCAGTAAATTCGCAATTCCGGAAATTGGGCAAGTAGATTCATGATCGCCCCGCCGCATCCGATTTCGATGTCGTCGGAGTGAGCTCCCAGACAGAGCAGATGGCGCGGAGCGCGAAGAGTCCGACCAAGGCTGAGAGTCAGCATCAGTCAACCACCGCCTTACGTTGCACGGTTCGCGCCTGGTTCCGCCACGGGAACCGCAACCTCTTGCTCACCCGAACGCGCTTTCCAGACCTCCCATGGGGCCTCGCCTCGGGCGTACATACCGTCCAACTGCTGTTTGTCTTTGAAAGTGTCCATGGAACCGAAGAATCCGTCGTGGCGGTAGGCCATGAGCTGCTTTTCCTGAATCAAGCGCCGAAAGGGAGCGAGCACGAGTTCCTCTCCGTCGCGGATGTTGTAGAAAATGTCGCGCCGGAATACAAAATACCCGCTGTTAATCCGAAGATCGATTTCGTGGATCGGCGTGACCGAGCTGACGAAACCGTCGCGGTCCGCCGATACGACATGATAGCTCACATTAGGTCTTGCCGAAACGAATGTGGCAATCTTGCCGTGGCTCTGCGCAAATTCAACAAGTTGTGGAAGCGGAAGATCAATTAATCCGTCCGCATAATTCGCCAGGAACACTTCTTCGCCTTGCAAGTATTTCTCGACAGCCTTCAATCTCTGGCCAATGTTCGAGTGGATCCCCGTATCTGCGAAGGTGATTTTCCAGTCGTGGATGTCACTGTTGAAGAGCTGGAGTGACTTGCCACCTTCGGACAATGAGAAATCGTTGGAGACGCATTCGTCGTAATGAAGAAAGTATTGCTTGATGATGTCCCCGCGGTAACCCAAGCATAGAATGAACTCCTTGTGGCCAAAATGCGCGTAGTATTTCATCACATGCCAGAGCACTGGACGATAGCCGATCGGCACCATTGGCTTGGGGACGTCCTCCGAATATTCCCGCAAGCGCATTCCGTACCCGCCACAGAAAATGACTACCTTCATGGAGTTTTTCTCCTTCTCAACAATACGTCAGCCGTGACAGCTAAAATCAGCGCCCGCTTCATGTGAAAACCTGTACTTCTGGGATTGGCACGACGAATCTGCCCCCCCAGTCGCGGATATAGGCATTCTGCCGCATGATTTCGTCTTTCAGGTTCCACGGCAGAATCAACAGGTAGTCGGGGCGAGTTTCCCGAATCCGCTGCGGCGGTAAAATGGGGATATGCGTGCCCGGAAGGAATTTCCCCTGCTTGAGCGGGTTGCGATCGACAGTGTAGTCTAGAAAATCGGTGCGAATCGCGCAGTAGTTCAGTAAGGTATTGCCTTTTCCGGGCGCACCGTAACCCGCGATGTGTTTGCCTTCTTGCTTCGCACCAATCATGAATGCAAGGAATTTGCGCTTTGTCTCTTTCACCTGTTCGGCAAAACGCGCGTAACACTCCAGACGTGTGAAGCCGGCGGCCTCCTCGCGGGCACGAAGTTGGCCAACGCGTATCCCAGTGGGTTTCGAATCGTCCTCGGCATGCCGCGCATAGATTCGCAGAGAGCCGCCGTGAGATGGCAATTCTTCAACGTCGAACAGTGTCAGGCCGTGAGCGGCGAAAATCCTCTCAGCGGTCAGAAAGGAGAAATACGAAAAGTGTTCGTGGTAAATAGTGTCGAACTGGTTCTGCGCCATCAACTGTTGCAGATGTGGAAACTCCATGGTAATGACGCCACCCGGCCTGAGCAGGATTTTCATGCCGGCGACGAAGTCGTTTAGGTCCGGAACTTGGGCGAGCACGTTATTGCCGAGCAGTAGATCCGGTTGCTTCCCCTCGGCAACGAGTCTACGGGCGGCGGCGGTACCAAAAAATTGCACGAGAGTAGGAACGCCCTTTTTGACGGCGGCAGCCGCCACATTGGCCGCAGGTTCGATCCCCAGGACCGGAACGCCTTTCTCCACGAAAAACTGGAGGAGATAACCGTCGTTGCTGGCAAGTTCCACGACAAAGCTCTTCGCATCAAGGCCGAAGCGCTTCACCATCTGATCCGCGCAGGCTTTGGAATGGGCCAGCCAGCTGTCGGAATAGGATGAAAAATACGCATAGTCGGTGAAGATATCTTCCGCCGCGACGTATTGCTGGAGCTGCACCAGGAAACATTTCCCGCAGACATAGACATGCAGCGGATAGAAAGCTTCCATCTGGTTCAGCTGTTCCGCGCTGACGTAGCTTTCGCAGAGCGGTGACATGCCCAGATTCACAAAGGTGTGCTCGAGCTGTGTTCCGCAGAACCGGCAACCTGTCTTGTTCGGACCAGCCATGCCTTCTCCTAATACGATTTCAGCATGGGCCTCATGCTGATTTCAGTGACTTCCGCAGTGCGTGCAAGACAGAGCGAAAGTATGACCATCGCTGCCACATCCTCCGGCTGCATCAGCAACTCCGGACGGTATGGACGGCCTTCGCTCTCGAACAGCTCAGCCGCGCGAGGGGTCGCTGTGCGTCCGGGATAAACACTCAAGACACGGATGCCATCACCATTGACTTCTTCGCGCAGACTATCGGCAATCGCCTTTAGGGCATGTTTCGTCGAGGAATACTGTCCCGCGCGAGCTTTAGCCTTGAGACCAACGCTCGAGTTGATGAAAACGATCTGTCCCGGCCCCACGCGTAACATGGGCAGTAGTGCTTGCGTCAAGAGATAGGGAGCGCGAACGTTAGTGCGGTATTGTGAATCGAAGTCGGCGACGGCGGCGTTTGCGTGCTCTCCATATAGGCTTTGTCCGGCACTGTGAATCAAGATATCCACTCTGCGCTGAGTTCCCTCAAGTTCGGCTTTGAGTGCATAGATGTCCTGGTCGCGGTTGAGGTCGGCGCGAAATGCAAAGGTTTTCGGTGAAGTCAGACCGGCCCAGGCCGTGGCTCCTTTGATCGTTTCAAGTTCGCGCCCGAGAAGATAGGTTTGTGCTCCTTCTTTGGCCAGCGCGAGGGCGATTGCTCTGCCGATACCGGAACTCGCTCCTGTCACGACCGCGATCTGATCCTGCAGTCTTCCTGGGGTACGGTCTTCATGCTGGGCGGAATTCGGTTCCGCTGCTGGCTCGTTTGTGTTTGCTGCCTGCTTGGTCATGATTTCGTTCACCGCTTATCAACCGGCTGCCGAGGGCATGCACTCGGAAAATTCCCGCAACAGTCCGTGTTCCCGCAGGGCGTTAGCAACTTGCCGGATGGATTCAAAACAAAGACCAGAGCGCTCCGCAATGTCCAGCAGCGAATTTTTTCCGTCCGATTGATTCAGCACCCACAACATCGCCATCTCGTTGACGCCCGCGTCGGCCGCCCCGCCAATCATGCGGTACAGGCCGCGCTTTCCCAGCTGCGGCTCGCACGTGGGATTCAAATTCACAAACGTGCCGTTGTTTTCCAATACCGAGAGAATTTCCAGGCTGACCGCCAGCGCTTCTCTCAGTTTATCGGCATGCACAAATTCCAGGTTGTCCGCCGAGGTGTGATATTCCGGAAAGGTACCGTGTGGCGTGCGGGACAACCTTCCTACGGACAGATTAATTCCCGGTGAACAATACTGCCGCTCGTCGTAACCATACGGCGAGAATTCCAGAATCTCATGCCGTTGCCCGGAATGTTTCAACACATGCGCCGCAGCCCGATCGATGTCCGCAGTGCCTTTCCGGCTCTTCTTATAGTGCAGCGCTCCCACATCGCCGACGCCGGTTAGCACCAATCCATGCTTGATGTTCAGAATCTTGTCTTGGTTCTTTGCAAGCCAGGTGATTGCTCCAATTGTTCCGGGAATAAAAAGAAACCGATACGAATACCACTGCGGTGCGGATTGCAGCACTTGCGCGATCGATACCGCCAGTGCAATTCCGGAAAGATTGTCGTTGCACAGCGAGGGATGGCAGGCGTGGCACGAAATCAGCACCTCGTCGCGCGTCTCTCCCTGCAGGAAATACTCGCCGTACGTCAAATGCCCATGTTCCAGCGTCGAATCAATGCAAACTTCGTATTCTTCGTCTTGCAATCCCGCGAGTTGTTTCTCCGACAGGCAAAATCCCCAGCTCTCTTTGTAGTAGGAAGTCCGGTAAGGAACCCAATCCGGATGCGCTGGCAGCGTAAGGAGGTGTTCTTTCAATTCCGCAAGCCCCATCCGCCGCCGTACCGGCACACTGTAATTCACCACGTGCAAATTCGACTTCTGAAAGTCGACCACCCGCTCCCCTCTCGCATTCTTCACGTAGGCGTCGCGAATGTTCCATTCCTTCGGCACCGTCCAATCGAACACCTGGGTGCCGGTGGGAACTTCTCTCATCTCCAGCGGAATCTGCCTCTGCAGCAGTCGAAGCGTCTCTCGCAAACCGTTGCCCGTGATGCTGCGGCAAATCGGGTACAGCTCCGCAATTAAGCGAATCATCGCCTGGCCCACTGCCAGCGGATCGAAATCGTTTTGTAGTTCCTGCGAGTTCAAGTCTTTTCGGCCGTCCTCATGAAACAAAGTCGGGATAGTTCTGGTCGCGTTCGATGATGATCCGCTCGCCTTCAGGCCACTCGATCCCGAAGGCTGGATCGTTCCAGCGCACGCCTCGCGCATGTTCCGCCGAGTACTGCTGCGTCATTTGGTAGAAAACTTCGGTGTCATCCTGCAATGTTTGGAATCCGTGAGCGAAACCTTCCGGGATGTACAGCATCCTTGGGTTTTCCGCAGAGAGCTCCACGGCGAAATACTGCTTGAACGTCGCCGAGGATGGCCGCAAGTCGATGATGACGTCATAAATCGATCCCGAGGTGCACCGCACCAGCTTTGCTTCCGCGAACGGCGCTGCCTGGTAATGCATTCCTCGCAGCGCCCCTTTGCATTTGTTGAAGGAGACGTTGCATTGCACCACTTGCGCATTCAGACCGTGAGCCTCGAATTCCTGCTGGCAGAATGTCCGGGCAAAAAATCCGCGCTGGTCCATGCGTCGTTCCGCTTCGATGACGAATGCGCCGGCCAATTTAGTCTCCGTGAAAATCAAATCTCACCAGTCACTCGTCCAGACCGCTTCAGGAATTCTTCGCGTGCAGCACGTGTTCGGATTCCACGGCCTGCCAGCGCAGGTCTGAATTTAAGCGGCCTGAAGCCAGCAATCTCTGGATATGGTCGATACGCTTGTAGCGCGCACCTTCGAAGTCCTCGACGCGCAGATCCACTTTCCTATATGCCTCGTACAGTTCACGCGCGCCGCGCCGGGCGTCCCACTTCGGTTGAAATGCCGGCAGCACCTTGGCAATGCGTGAGAAATCCGCTCGGTAGCAACGCTTGTCGGGACCCGCGTCCGCCGCGAACTCAATCGTGCAACCCGGAACTGTTTCCTTCACGATCTCGGCCAGATCACGGATCTGGTAGTTCTCTTCGGTTCGGCCCACGTTGAATGACTGGTTGTGAATCAGTTCGCGCGGCGCTTCGAGCACGGCCAGGAATGCCCGGGAGATATCTTCGATATGTACGATCGGCCGCCACGGTGTCCCATCGCTCTTGATGAACACGCGACCCGTCGTCAGTGCCCACGCTGTCAAATTGTTCAGCACCAGGTCAAATCGCAGCCGCGGTGAAACTCCATACGCCGTCGCGTTCCTCAGAAACACCGGGCTGAATTCCGCGCTCGCCAGTTGTGACACTTCTTGTTCCACAAGAACTTTCGAGCGCCCATAGGGAGTTACTGGATTGAACTCCGCCGTCTCGTCCAGAATCTTGTCGCCAGCTGCTCCATAGGTGCTGCACGAGGAGGAGAACAAGTAACGCTTGACACCAACTTCTTTTGCGAGCCGCGCCAGCCGAACCGAGGCGTGATGATTGATGTCGTAGGTCAGATTTGGATTCAGATTGCCCAGAGGATCGTTCGAAAGCCCCGCCAGGTGAATCACCGCGGCGAAGCCCTTCAGGTCCGCGGCTTGAACGTCGCGCAGGTCCTTTCGAATCGATGGAAATTCTCGCGGCTCTTCTCCAAACGTGCATTGCTCGAAGAGGTCACTGTCCAGACCGATCACTTCGTGGCCGGCATCAGCCAGCAGCGGCGCCATCACTGTTCCGATATAGCCTTTATGCCCTGTGATTAGTATCCGCATTCACCGTTCCTGGATCCTCAAAGACTTCCATCGCCTTGCATAATCTGCAAATCGAGGGCGCTCGAAAAGCGCTTTTCCGGTGTTTCCGCCGCGCGATCTCCGGCCGGTCTAGCTGGTACCAAAAGCTCCAGGCAAACTGACACCTTCACTGCTGGTTCAAGTATGCATGCAGCGTGCCAGTGGTTCCTAGTCACCCACATTCCAATCCATTATAAAATAAAGACTTAGGCGATTTCCTTAGCTCTGATCCAGGGGCTCCAAAAAGATACGTCTAGCCCCTTTCCCCTTAGCGGTACCCATTTTCACTCGCGCGTCTTCTTTGCGGATTGGATTTACCCTTGCGAGCTGAGCGTTTCTGAGAACCCTCTTAGAATCAGTCAGTTCCGTACTCTTTCGCAAAATAGAGGGTGGGGGGGGTACTTTGTGCCAATGCTGATGTATTACTTCCATTCGCTTGCCATCGGCCAGAAAACAAGCTCTTACAGGCTCTAAGGGTTATAAACCGGCACGGCGGCTTCGATAAGGCTGAGCTCGCCAATGAGCGAAGCAAGGGGGCAAAACTCCACGTCCCTGATCAGCCTCCTAAGCTTTGTTTCTGTCCCTCCCAGGCCGAAATAATGCCGCGCTCGGGTCGAGAGGCTTCCCCCCATCCGGGGTTGCTCCGGATCGAGTTCCCAGGGGTGAATGTAGACGCAAACCGGAAAATCCTCATGCTGATTAAGATACCGGATCGACCTGAGTGTGTAACTGTAGGGCAGCAGCCGCAAATAGGCTCCACCACCAATCGGTGACCTCTTCGATCCAATCGCGAGAGTCGGCATGGGGAACTCCAGAATTGGTCCGCTGGAGGTGTTGATCAAGTAAGGAGTCCGAGATGCATCGGCGATCCCGTAGGAAGGATGCTCAACTGGGTAGATACTCGAATCGTACTGAAATCCTTCCTCGGCAAGAATATCCAGCGCCCAGTACGATTTCTTCGTGATGGAAAAACTCGGGGCGCGATATCCGGCAACCCGCTTTCCTGTCCTATCTTCGATAACGGCTTTTGCGCGGCGGGTATCTTCGCGGAATTCTTGCGGAGTCAAATCGAAGATACGCCGGTGCAGCATACTATGGCAGGCGATCTCATGCCCGGCAGCGGCAACCCGCGCGACAACTTGCGGCTTTTTTTCTGCCACCCAGCCCAAGACGAAAAAAGTCGCCAGGCAGTCTTGCTCTGCCAGCAACTCCAGCAGCCGATCAGTGTTCTTCTCCACTCGGCTAGGATATGAGTCCCACGCCTCCACCCGCACCTTGTCCGCATAGGCGCTAACGTGGAAGTAATCCTCAAGGTCGATGGTGAGGGCGTTTTTCATCTAATGTCGTAAGTTCTCAGCCTGAGACTCCCACGCTTGGTGCGGCGCGAACATGCACTTGGAAGGAATGATGCAATTGCCCTTCCACGAAGTGGACCGCAGCGACTAAGTCATAAGTACATGTAAACAAAAGAGATACTCCAATCATGCGAGCCCCGCCAACGAGCAAATTGCGCAGCTTTTCCCGCAGCCTGGAAGAATACAAGAAAACAACTTCTTCCTTCCCATTTGTGAGGTATGGAATCCACGAGTCCGTAGGAACAACCGAGTGGCACCCGCATCAGGCCCTCTCGGAATATGCTAGTCTCGCTAGGGTGGGGCAAAAAGGTCTTGTGATCCTGCCGTTCGCCAATTTAGGAAATACTGACTCGATCGAATTTGGTGTTCTACGGCGAGAAAATTTGAATCCTATGGACTGCCCTTGCGAATCCTGACGTTCACAGCTCTTTATCCCAGCAAGGTCAATCCCCACCAGGGAGTTTTCATACATCAGCGCGTGAAGCACCTCGCTCGCCGCTTCGGCAATTCCGTGGAAGTGATCGCTCCGGTTCCCTATTCTCCGTCCTGGCTACCTGTCCCGCGTTGGCGGCAGTTCAGCCAGATCCCGGGCGAAGAAGAAATCGACGGCGTGCGCATCCACCATCCCCGCTATCCCCTGCTGCCGAGAATCAGTATGCCCGCTCACGGTATGCTGATGTATTTTGCGTCGCTGCCTCTCGTGCGGCGATTGCACCGCGAGAAATCATTCGACTGCATCGACGCGCACTTCGTCTATCCCGATGGTTTCTCCGCCGTCCATATCGGCAAGAGTTTGGGCTTGCCCGTGGTAGTTTCCGCGCGCGGCACAGACATCAATCTTTACTCATCGTTTCGGCTCATTCGCCCGATGCTGCGATGGACACTGGTGAACGCAGCCGGAGCCGTCGCCGTCTCCGCGGATTTAAAGAACAAAATGATCGCTCTCGGGATCCCCGAAACTAAGATTCAGGTCATTGCCAATGGCGTGGACACCGAACGCTTTCAGCTACTCGATGCAAATTCAGCGCGCAGGCAGTTGGGGCTTCCGGAAGAAAGCGCCATCGCCGTTTCGGTCGGCTCGCTGATCGAATCAAAAGGACATCACCTGCTCATCGCGGCTGTCGCAAAACTGGCGGAGCGAATTCCAGGACTCCGGCTGTATGTGATCGGTGAAGGTGTTTACCGCGCGAAACTCGAAGAACTCGTGCGCGAGAAACAATTGCAGGAACGTGTTTTTCTGCCGGGCAATCGGCCAAATGAAGAGCTCAGTCTGTGGTTCAGCGCTGCGAATATTAGTTGCCTGATGAGTTCGCGCGAAGGCTGGCCCAATGTGGTTTCAGAAGCGGTTGCGTGCGGCACGCCGGTGTTGGCCACGCGCGTGGGAGGAATTCCAGAAATTATCACCTCTCCCGAACTGGGCATGTTTGTCGAACGCAATGTCGATTCCATCGGCGCAGGACTGGAACAAGCACTCGCCAAACCGTGGAATCGGGACGAAATTGCACGAAACACCCGGTGGCGGAGTTGGGATACGGTCGCAGAAGAAGTCGAAACCTATCTGAAATCGAAGATCCGATAGCGCGGAAGCCGGCGCCATCAACTAGGCGCGGACGAACAGATTCTTTTTGTTCTCCGCGGCCGCGCCAATTTCCAGAACGGCAGAAAAACAAAATAGCACGCAATCTTGATCCATTCGGACAAAACGCTCTTGCGCGTTGCAGCCTCATTCCACCAGGGCCGCGGATTCTGTGCGGAGATTTCCTCAGAAGCGGCGAGAAAACGCGTTTTTACACTTCGTGGCAATAAAGCGCGGCAACAAATGCGCAGCCGCCGCAGATGTGGGCCGCTGCTGACGACCAGCAACGACGAAACTTCCGGATGGAAGTTTAGCCAATCGGAGAGTGCATCGATTTCGCTGAGCGTGCCCAACGCCCTGACGGGAATGCGCTGCGCAATGAATTGTCCGTTCTCGAACAGAACAAAGAAATGACGTTGTGGCGGCGGGATGATTTGCGCCATCTGCAGCAAATCGATTGTCTGTGGCAAGCCCAATTCCGGAAAGCGGCGAATCTCGAACCGCCCGACGCTGAACAAAACACACGGCGCTGTCCCCCGCTCCAGTAGCTGGATCGCAAATACTTTGCGGCTCTTGTGACCGGCGAGAACAAAGATAGCATCCGCGTGCGCGGGAGGATCAGGGCAAGCCAGCCAATCGAGGAAGAATCTGAGCATCAGCGATTGCGAATCGCGAATTCGTAAATATCTATGTAGCGCCGGGCGAGGACTTTCCAGTCCTTTTCGCGAAGGATGAATTCCCGGGCTTGCTCCCCTAGTTTGTGTTGTAAACTAGTTTGCGACAGGAGCCTTTTGGCCTGCTCACAGAAATCCTCAATGTTATCAGCACGATACAGGACGCCGGTCTTCTCCGGTTCCACGAGTTCGCGAATCCCCCCCACGTCGCTTCCAAGAATGGCCTTCCCGAGCGCCATGGCTTCAAGCGGCTTCAGTGGCGTGACCAGTTCCGTGAGCCGGATGCTGTGCCGCGGGTAGACCAGCACATCGACAACGGAGTAGTAGCGCTCGATTTCGTTGTGCGGCACTCTTCCCACAATTTGAATGAAGTCTCCCGCATCTAATTTGCGCACCGCTTCGCGCACAGCGGGCATTTCCTCACCGTCGCCGACAATCAGCAATCTGCAAGCTGTTCCCCGGCGGCGAAGCTCCGCGACGGCGCGCACCAGCCAAGCCACACCTTCCCAACGGTAAAGGGATCCAATGAAACCAAGAACCGGCTCGCCGCCGAGCCCGAGTTTCGCGGCAAGGATTTCGTCACGGGTGACTGGAGAAAATTTCTCCACGTCGACTCCGTTCGGGACGTGGAAAAGTTTTGCAGGATCTGTTTTTCTTTTTTTGAGTTCGTCGAGGATCGACTGGGAAATTCCCACGACGGCATCGGCGCGATGCACAACGTAGTCCTCAAGCTTCTGGCTCAAGCGGTAGCGGAGGGAACGCGTGCTGGTTTTGTTCTGATCGACGGCGGCATCTTCCCAAAACGCACGCAACTCATAAACAAAGGGAATACGTTTCGAACGAGCGGCTTGCAGGGCTCCGAGGCCGCAAAGCGCGGGGGAATGCGCGTGAATCAAGTCGACGGGCTCATTCTCCAACAACTCGAGAATTCTGTTTCGAATGAGCCGCACAATGGCGGCTTCGCGCAAGACGGGCCGCCGCCGTGAAATGACCCACTCGGAAAACTTGCCGCGGAACGGCGTCCTGCGATAGGTGATATTTTCCACGACGGTTTCCACCGCATTTGGATCATCAACGATCTGGAGCGGACCGGTCAGAGCCTGTGGACGGAAACCTAGCCGATACTGCGCGGCGATGAGATGAAGGCTGCGAATGCTGTAGCCCGTGTGCACCGGCCAGGAATGATCGAGCAGGTGGAGAACGCGCAACGGCCGCACCGTTTTCGCCTGCGCATCTTCGCGCAGAGTTTCCGCCTTCATGGCCTGCTCCGAGAAAACTCCGCAGAAAATTGGCAGCCGGTTCTTGGCCTCGTCAAACGCACCTGCGAGTCCTCTAACACGATTTGTTGCTACGCTTGATTCTGCACGTTTTGCCGCGGCGGCGCCCACTTTCCTGAAAGATCGCCGCGGAAGCATTTTACACAGCCAACCAGCGACGCGAGGTTGACCATGCAAAAATAATAGGCCAGAGAAAGTAGCTTGCCCATTTTGTTCTTGGGCCGCCACTTCCAGCCAACCAGCGCGACAGCATAAAAAGTGATCTGCAGAAGGGCCGCGGTCTTGTAAAACGGAGATCGCCAAAGAGCGAGGCTCGTCGCAAAACAGAGAATCATGAAGAATGGGGCAAACCAGCGCAGTACTTTGTGCGAAACCAACAAGAACCAGTGGCGCGTGTTTTGCAAGGGATTCAGCACCTCAGGAACTCGGCGCAAAGCATTCAAGCTCCTGCTGATGATGCGGACCTTGCGGCGGTACTCCTGGCCGAAATTCTCCGCGGCCTCCTCAAAGCAAACAGCGGCCGGCTCGAACACGCCGGAATAGCCGCGCGTGACAATCTGGAGCGGGTTCAAGAAATCATTGATATCGGTCGGCAGGAGCGGCGAGTACAGTTCGCGGCGGATGGCGTAAATGGCGCCATCGGCGCCAACCACACAACCAAAGATGGATTCCTTTTTTTTCAAATAGGTTTCGAGTTTCCAGTACAGCCCCTCGGATTGCGCGGAGGACGATTCCGTCCCCTTCTCGTAGTAGCGGGCATTTCCGACCACGTAGCCGACCTTGGAACTGGAAAAATGGCGGACGAGACGCCGGACAGCTTCCGGCTGGTACATCGCGTTCGCATCGGAGAAGACCAGAACCTGGCCGCGAGCTTCCGAGACTCCGAGATTGAGCCCGGCCGCCTTGCCCATGCGAGGCTCCTGGCGGAGCAGACGCACACCCCTTGGAGAAAATCGCTGAACGATTTCGTCGGTGCCATCATCCGAGCCGTCCGAGATCACCGTAATTTCAAGCCGTTCGCGGGGATATTCGAGCGCAAGCGCATTCTCCAACTTCGCAGCAATGACATGACTTTCATTGAACGCTGAAATGAGGAGAGTGACCGAGGGCGCGGGGAGATCGGAGTCCGGAATGGGCGCTTCCGAAAACCGGGCCAGAAGATCCAGCAGAAGCGGGTACCCGATGTACACATAAACGAGAAGGCTGGCACAGGCCCAAAAGATGAACTCGAAAATACCCGCTATTTCCAAGCCCATCGTCCTTCCATCAAACCTTTCCTCCGCGAAATTCCTTGATGAGCCAGCTTTCACCGCGGTGCATGTAATAGTCTCCGCCGCACACTGACCAGCAATGTGAACATAAAGACGATATGGGGCATGGAGGAAGCAACGTGAAACGGCTCGGACAAAACAAAATCAGGGAACGCATTGGGACTGACATTTGCCGTGATTTCTCTCGGCACTGCTCAATTTTTGTCCGGCGGTACTTCCTGTTTTTCTTCTGTTTTCGATGCCACACTCTGCTGTCCTGATGTGGCGCGGCCGGTCGCCAATTTCAAAGTGTTATCTTCCGGGTCGCGGAAAGCGACGTACAGGTTATTGTCTTTATCGATGGCCATCGAGCTGTAGCGAAAAATCTCCGCGCCACTTCGCGCAAGCACTTGAATATGCCACTGTTTGCCATTCCAGTAAGCATGCTTGAGCGTCCCATTATCTTCATAACAAATATGCGGCAGCCCTTGCTTATCCAAAACGATGGAGCTTCGAAACTCCGCCCAGCCTCCTAGCCAGGCAACTTGGTCGACAGTCTCAATCTTCCAGCCGTCGCCCACCTCATGCGCATATTTCAGTGCTTTCTTGCTGTAGAAGCTGATATGTGCCTTTCCGTCAGGGCCCAGAATAAGCGAGTTTCCTGGGCCAAGGGTCTCTTCACCATGGCTTCGGGTTGGCGAATCGACTGTGGTGAAATCCCATTGCTTCCCGTTCCAGTGTGCAAATCGCAATTCGCCCTCGACCCAAGCACTGTAGATAAGTACGGGATCGTCGTGGTCATCCATGACCATAGAATTCCACTTGCCTGTCTCACGATCAAAATCCAACGTGCGAATCAGCCATGCCTTTTCTTTCAAGACCGCATAACGGATGTGTAGGTAGCTCCCTGCTTGATTCGTCAGTTGGTACCAGGTGAGGTGCGGAGTGCCGTCTTTAGCGATGGCTATCGAACATGTGTATCCGCTTTGTCCAGTCTCCTTCGCAATCTGCTGGATTTGCCATTGCTGGCCATTCCAACGGGCATATTTTATAATTCCAGGCGTATAGCAAATATACGGGTTATTCTGCGGATCGAGCGTCAGCCTCGTGGTGAACGTCCCAAGCTGCTTATCGAGCACCATGTTGAACCAGCGGGTCGATCCGGCCGGTCTAAATCCGTATTTAAGGGCTCCACTGTTATCTGCATAGCTTATGTGCAGATTGGAATTTACATCCACAGCGAGCGAAGGAAATGTCGCCGGTAGGTCAATCATTTCATAAGTCCAGGACCAGGACTGGGCACGGCCCAATCCGGGAACCAGCAACAGGAGAGACAGAACCACACCTGCACGGCCGCTTGCCCAGGCAGCGCGCTTCAATATTCGAATGAGAGGCTCTGACATCTTTCCTTTGTTCCACCATGGGTTTCCCACGGGTGCTCCGCCGCACACTTCGCGATCATGCTTCACGTGTGATCAAGACCTCCTCCGAAAATTCGATCGGTTCCGATCCCTGGGCACGAACCGGAGCGGGCGCCTGGATATCGTCTCGATAGAGTATCTTAAGGATAATAACCATCGCCAGCAACTGATAAAAAAGATCAAAATTAGCTAAACCCAAGAATGCTCCGCTAGCTAGAAAACCGAAAAGAGAAACTTCGATCATATGTGTGTAAGGAACGATCCATTGCGAACAAGCCGACCGCTGGGATCTACGCCGCAAACTGCGCAGGCTAGCCCAGGAACTCCCCACGAGGATCAAATAGAGGCCGAGCCCGACGAACCCTTGTTCCTCCAGAGTTTGGAAATAAACACTGTGGGGACCGGAAGACAGAAAGCCTCCCGGCAGCCGTTCAGGCTGGTACCGCTGGAACAGCTCCACGTCAGGGAGAGCATTGAAGGAACCACCGGTGATTGGGTAATCCATCGCGAAATTCCAAGAGGTTCCCCAAGACACAAGCCTCTGACGCCCAGAGGTGTCCACGTCTCCGCGGGCAAGCCCTCCCATGCGACTCATCCACTGCGGCGGAGCGAAGGTGATAAGAGCGACAAATGCCAGAGCGATTAGAAATATGCTGACAACCTTGTATCGCGATTTAACGGTGATCGCGAAGAGTACCGCCGCCAGCCCGATGAGGCCTCCACGTGAATAAGTCAGGACCACGGAGAGAACGCCGCATGCAAAAGCCAAATAGTACAGCCGTCGGTAAGCGTTCTTTTTCTCGTCGCGCGCGAGAAAAAAAAGCATCGGAAGAGACATATTTACGGCCAGAGCAAACGCGTTGTTATCGGTGATGAAGGAATCGGGCGGCCCCCACACGCGAGACTCGCCGCCCGTGCGTAACCCAAAGATCGCACCCTTGATGGCCAAGACGCCAAAGCTCATTGCGGTGACTATGACGAGCCATTTAAACCTCTTGTGAGATGTCACCAGCAAAATCATCACAAACGTAATCAGCAATACTTTGCTGACTCTAACCAGCTCAAGCCTCGCGTCCTCGATGTGACCCTGAAAGAACGGAACTTGCAACGCATACAAGAACGTAATGCAAAACCACGCCCACAGACCACCAAGGAGCAATGTTTCCCGCCTCAGAATTCTCCGATTGATGTCCGACGTAAACAAACAACCGATCAGAGTGGGGATCGCGATCACAGCGGCCACCGGGAAGCTATACATGAAGCCCCAGGTGAAACGATGAGGGTTGAAAAAGGTAATCCAGGTCCAGATCAGGATCCCATAGTAAGGATTGAAGAAGCTGATGGGGATTGAAACCATGATGATAGCGAACAGAATCAGGTCACGCATCGGGGTCCCCCAATTCGCCGCCAATACTGACCGGGATGGGAACCTCTTGGGCGCCGAAAGAACCGGCGGGTGGAAGGCTCAAGGGATGAAGCTCTTCGGCGCGCAAAAACGCCCGGCCAAGATCGAAGGCAAAACGGGCGAGCGAACAATCCGATCCGACCTGCAAGCGGCGAATTTCGAAAGGATTGACGCGCGGAGTATTCACACCCGGAACGGTGGTTACCGCCGAGCGATAGCCGCAGCGAGAAAGCATCTCGACGGCTGCCGCGCCGCAATCTGAGGCTTTGCCGAAGGGAAAGGCAAAATCTTTCACTGGAACCCCAAGTTTCTCCTCCAACAACCGCTTGGAATCAGCCAGTTCGCGTTCCAGTTCCGCCGGGGCCAACTGGTTTACCACCGGATGACTTAGGGTGTGTGAGCCAAAGGCAATGCCCGCCTGCTGCATAATGTGAATCTGTTCCCAGGTCAGGATGCGGTTAGACAGCGAATTCTGAGGAAGTCCAATTTTCTTTTCGAGTATAAGGCAGCGCTCGCAGCGCATCGCATTGGGAAGAGTGCGCAAGTGGGCAATGACTTCGAGGGCCGCACGCAAGCGATCCTCGGGGGAGTTCAGCTGGAATCGCCAGGAGCCTTCGAGATCGAGTTGAAGTTCTCCGCTTGGCGCCACTGCGATCGCCAAAAACACGCGGTCGTACCATGCGACTTGGCCCGTTTCGACGGAGTCGAAGGTCAAGTAGATAGTCGCCGGCAAGCGATACTTTTGCAGGATCGGAAAGGCCACGGTGTAGGCGCTGCAATAGCCGTCGTCGAAGGTGATAACAACCCCGGGCTCGGACTTCGCGTCGCTGGACAATTCACGACACGCTTCATCGAGGGAAGCGACGCGATAGTTCTCACGAAGGAAACGCATTTGGGCTTCGAAGAATTCGCGGGTAGGCGCAACGCCGAGCGGATTTCCGGACTCGCCAATCCCGTGGTAGCAGAGGATCACAAATTTGGGAGTCTTGATGCGTTCGAAGCGAGGAAAAGGAAGTGAAGAGTCCGGATGAATTTCATGGGACTTGGCGACACGGCGGGCGAGATGCAAAGCTCCACTGTAATGCATGGCCTTGATGACGAGTTCACGCCAATCGAGCAGCGGTGTGTGCGGGATGGAAGCCTCTACCCACGTTCGGCTCTCGGGCCTGAGAGCGGGGAGTCCGTTTGTTGAAGTGCGCTCAATCCGCACAGACACTCTCCAGAGAGCGTTCGAGGTGCTGGCGATGCCAGAGTTCAAGCGCAACCAGATACCAAAGAATTTCGCCGTAGAAGTGCGCATCCTTGCCGCGGTGGAGCTGCAGCAAATGATCCAGAAACGCGGGGCGGAAGTAACCTCGCTGCCGGGTGCGCGAATCGGTCAGAACGTCCGCAACGAGCGATTCCAGACGGTGATCCTGCAGAAACCATAGCGCGACGGGCACGCCGAAACCATGTTTTTTCTTGTAGAGGACGTTATGCGGGAGGATTTCCTTCATTGCTTCTTTGAAGATGAAGCGCTTTTCAAAGCCCCTCATCTTCAGCGCCGCAGGTATGCGTCCCGAAAGCTCGGCCAGCTTGTGATCGAGGAGCGGAAAGCGCGCGCGAACGCCCGCCATCTCAGCGGTGCCGAGCACTTTGCGGAGATCATTGTCGGCCAGAGTCATCTTGACGTCGAGATACAGCAGCCTGTTCAAATCGCCTTCCGCCACGGCGGAACGAAAATGCTCTTCAGCGACGTTCAGCCAAGTTTCCGGTGGAGCGCTCTCCAACAAACTCGGCTCGAACATTTCCTCCGGCGGAGTACTCAACAGGAGATGGTAAGAAAAAATGCGGCGCGGAAGAGGAATGTTGGCTCGGCGTACGTAGCGGCGAGGCAGACTGAGACGGCTCTCATTTTGCGGGAGCAACGAAGTGATGGGTTCGATGAGGCCCCTGCGGAGCCAGGCCGGGACATGTTGATAGAGCGCGAAACGTTTGTCGGTAGCGTAACGCTCGTTGCCGGCGAAAAGTTCGTCGCCTCCGTCACCCGCAAGCAATGTGGTCACGCCGGATTCGCGCGCCATGCGGGCGCAGTGGTAGGCCCCGATAGCGGAAGAGTTTGCGAACGGCTCGTCGTAGTACTCCATGATCTTAGGGATGGCGTCGTACGTATCGCGAGACGTAAGGCTGAGTTCGTGGTGGTTGGCGTGGAATTGCTCTGCGGTCGTTCGAGCAAAGCCAATTTCGCTGTAAACCGACTCGGCAAAGACAATCGAGTAGGTGTTGACGGGGGAGTGGCGCTCGTTCATGAAGGCGACGACGCTGCTGCTGTCGGTGCCGCCGCTCAGGTACGCGCCCGTCTTTTCCGGAGTGAGATCGGTTAGGTGATTCTGGACCGCGGAGCGCATTCCCTCGCGGACTTCGTGCGCCCAGTGGGCGACGTTTCGATGGTCGTCTTCGCGATATTCGAGATCCCAATAGCGGGTCTGGCGAATCTGCCCGGCTTCATACACGAGGCAAAACCCGGGCCGAAGCTTCTCGATTCCTTGATAAATCACCATTGGCGCAGGAACCGCACTGAGTAGCATGTATTGCACGAGTGCGGCGGGATTGACTGTCGCCGGCGCTTCCTGGGTGCTGCGAATGGCTCCCACGCGCGAAGCAAAAAGGATGCGATCGCCCTCCTTGCGCCAGTAGAGACTGTTGACCCCGAGACGATCGATGGCGAGGACGAGGCGGCGGTTCTCGTCGTCCCAGAGAGCGAAGGAGAACACGCCGTCGAGGAGTTCGACGAAAGAAACGCCGCGCTCGCGATAAAGACGCGCGAGCAGTTCGGCGGAGGAAAGGGCCGCGGGATCGAAGTCACGGACCTTTAGAGACTTTGCGAGCTCATCGCGATTCAGGAGTTCGGCGTCTGCGGCAATGCGAATTCCGGGAATGTTCGCGACTTGCTGGAAGCCCCAACGACGGGCCACGGCGAGAGAAACGGAATCGGCGCCCAGCGCTTGCTGCGCGGATTCTTCGGGCAAGACAAAAGCGGCTAGCATGGCTTTGATGCCCGCCGGACTTAGCGTCCGGCCAGGTTCGCAGATTCCACAAATGCCGCTCATCTGGTCTCTCTAGGCTGCAAACATTTCTTTCCACTTGCGGAACATCAAGACCGACCAAAGGTGCGCCGAGCGGTCATAGTGTCCGCGCTGATGCTGATTCCAGATCTTTCGAAGAAAACCGGGATCCAGAATTCCGTCGTTCGAATCGAAGAGCATTTTCTCCGTCATTTCCCTGAGTTCCTGGCGGAACCACTGCCCCAGCGGAATGGCAAATCCCTGCTTCCGCCGATGAAGGATTCCATCCGGTAACATGGGGGCCATGGCCTTCTTGAAAATATACTTTCCGGAACGGCCATTCAGCTTCAATGGCGAAGGAATTCGCGCCACCTTTTCCATCAACTGGTGGTCGAGGAGCGGGGCGCGGACTTCCAGCGAGACGGCCATGCTGGCGCGATCGACCTTCCCGAGGATGTCGTCCGTCAAGTACGTCTTGATATCAAGGTACTGAATCTTCGAAAGAAGATCATCCGTGTCGGCGCGGTTGTAGTGTTCGCGGAAAACGTCGAGGGTGTTGTATTCACCGAGGCTCTTCTGAAACTCGGGAGTGAAGAGCCGCCGCTTTTCGTCCGGGCGGAAATAAGAAATTGAATTGAAATAACCTTCCAGCGGCGTGCGCGAGAGGCTTTGAAACGTGGCCCTGCCGCGAACGAAGCGCGGGGCCCAGGCGAGCGCAGGATAGAATCGCCCAAGCGGACCGAACACGGCCGACCTGACGAATTGCGGCACTTTGTCCCGCAGGCGGTTTTCATAGTAGTCCAGCATGTAACGGCGATAGCCTGCGAGATTTTCGTCGCCTCCGTCACCGCCAAGAGCGACCGTCACATGGCGCCGCGCTACCCTAGAAACGTAGTAGGTGGGAATGGCGGAGGAATCCGCGAAAGGTTCGTCATAGTGCCAAACCAGCTTATCCATGATTTCCAACGCGCTGGGCCGCACTATTTCTTCGTGATGTTCTGAACGGAAAAGTTTCGCGACTTCCCGAGCGTATCCGGCCTCATCGAATTCCTTCTCTTCGAATCCGATGGAACAAGTGGTGACGGGACGCTTCATGAGACGGCTCATCGTGCCGACAACCGCGGAAGAATCGATGCCGCCGCTCAAGAAAGCGCCCAGCGGGACGTCGCTCATCAGGCGCACGCGGGTCGCTTCGCACAATTCGTGACGCAGCAGCTCGCACCATTCGTCCTCGGTGCGGTTCTCCACATCGGCGAAGGAAAGATCCCAATAGCAGACTTCGCGAATGTTGCCCTTCGACGCCACTAGATAGTGCCCCGGCCGGACTTTGCGGGCCGCGCGATAGATGGTCTTCGGCGCCGGAATATAGCCGCATGAAAAGTAGTCGCACAGCGCTTCCCGATCGATCTCTCGGGACATTCCGTCGGCGGCGAGCAACACCTTCAGCTCGGAGCCGAAAATGATGCGCTTGGAGTCCGCCGCATAGAACAGCGGTTTTTTGCCGACGCGGTCTCGCGCGAGCAGGAGCTTTCTCTCTTGCGAGTCCCAGAGGGCGATGGCGAACATTCCCCGGAGCCTGCGAAAACAATCTTCGCCGTATTCCTCGTACAAGTGAACGATCGTCTCGGTATCCGAGCGTGTAGCAAAGTGATGGCCACGACTCTCAAGTTCATGGCGTAGTTCGGGGTAGTTGTAGATTTCCCCATTCAGCATGACCCAGAGACGGCCATCCTCGTTGGAGATTGGTTGATGGCCGCCGGCCAAGTCGATGATGCTGAGTCTCCGGAACCCGAAGCCAATGCCTTCGCCGCAATAGATGCCCTCGTCATCGGGGCCGCGATGGACGATGGTTTCGTTCATCCGGTGGACGACTTCTTGGGGGAACGCCTCGCGACGTTCATATTCGAAGATGCCGCTAATTCCGCACATGTGCGGTATCCGTCCTTGCGGCCGCGACCCGGCGGCGCGCGGCGAGATCAAGATAAAAACTGCGGTATGTCTCCAGCATGCGGCTCAAGCTGAAGGACTCGATAGCGCGGTTCCTGGCAGCCGTGCCCAACTGGTGAACGAGGGTTGGATCTCGCGCCAGGAGCTTCAGCTTGTTCGCAAGCCATTCGACGTCTCCCGGCGTAAACAAACAACCGTTGACGTTGTCTTCGATGATTTCCGGATTGCCGCCCGCACTTGTCGCGAGGACCGGCAAGCCGCAGGCCATGGCTTCCAGCAAAGTATTCGACATTCCCTCATTGAGCGAGGGAAGGACGAAAACGTCCATGGCGTTCAGCATCCCAGGGACTCGGTCGGAGTCGCCGGCAAAACAAACTCGGCCTTCGAGAGTGGCCGTGGCTTGGAGTCTTTCTCGCTCGGGTCCTGAGCCAACTAGAAGAACGCGGACAGCGATCCCCTTTGCGGAGAGCATCCCAGCCGCCTTCAGTAGCGTCTGATGATCCTTGATGGGCACCAATCGTCCCACCGTGCCAACGACGAAAGAGTCTTCCGGCATGCCCAATTCCTTGCGCATCGCGGTGCGCATTTCCTCGCGAGGCGCAAAGCGCTGCGTATCGACGCCGTTGTACATTACACCGAAGCGCTCCGGACGAATCCATGCCTGGCGCGCATGAAAATCGCGCAGCTCACGGGTGACGGCGAAAATCGCATCCGTCATGGCGTAGGCAGCGCGGCGAAAAAGACGGCGGCGCATCGGCAGGCCCACGAACATGTCGACTTCATATCCGTGCTCGCTGTGAACAACCACGGGAACGCCCGTCAGCCTCGCCGTCGGTACGGCCTCGAGCGCGCCCCAATTGCGCGTGTGCACAATGTGAGGGCGGTATTTGCGCATAATGCTCGCCAGCCGGAAAATCGGGAATTGCAATTTGAGTTCGGCGCTGCCGGCAACGAACATCTTTTCCTCGGAGAAGGACGACCGCACGAAGTGCGCATCGAAACCCCGTGTCGTACAGATGCGGTGCTCGAACTCCTCGCCAAGCCCGGCGATCAGTTTCAAAATGCCCATCTCGGCGCCGCCGCGGCCCATGCAGCAGATCACATGCAGAACACGCAAGCGACCGGCAGCTTCAGAAGCCGTCCCGGTGTAGACAGCGTGCGAAGCGATATTGCGATCCATCTCAGCTTGGGTCTGCATCTTGTGAGAATCCGAACCAATCTCCCGTGCGAGCCATAACGGCCCAATCGTGGAATTGGGCGCCTGATGGCTAAGTGATGTCATCTTTGATACCGTCAGAAGAAGCATGATTGCCCGCCGCCCGCGCCGGCGAGACATTCTCGTACTTTTCAAACAACCACGACTCTTCCACTCCGAGATAACCCGAGAGCTTCTGCCGCTGTTCCACGGAGGGCTCGCGATAGCCGTGGATGATTTTGCTCAGGATACTTTCGTCCATGCCCAGCTCACGAGCCAGGAAGTTCTGCCGGACCGCGCTGCGAAAGAGTTGCAGTTTTAGGTTTGGATACATCGCATTGCCTCAAGCAGTCCAATACAGCCGACGCCGTATTGGAGAGAATCCACAATAAATGTGGAACAACCGGGGACCGATTTGAAAACTTGCCTCAGCTCTTGCTGGAACCATACCCGTACCCGTAGTAGTCCTTCCTGCTGACATCCGTGGCATTAAATACCAAGCCGAGCAATTTCTTTGGATCGACCGCTCCCGCCGTTTTCTGCAGTGTTTCCCGCTGCCCATGGTGCGCGCGCACAACCATCAAAACGCCATCGCAGGCGGCGCTAATCAATTCAAAATCGGCCAGCGGGAGAATTGGAGGGGTATCGATGAGCACGAGCTTGAACATTTCGCTGCAATGCGCCAGGAACTCCTGCCAGTGCGAGCCGGTGAAAAGTTCCGGCGGGGATGACGAAACATTCCCGGCAGGCAAAACAAACAGGTTCTTTTGATTGGTGGACACGATCGCTTCGTCCGGAGTGACCTCACCCGCCAGAACTTCCGCCAATCCGGGAGTGCTCGGATGGTCAAGCATCGAAGTGAGGCCGCAGGTTCGCAGATCGGCGTCAATGACCAGCACGCGCTGCTGCGGAAGCTGCGCGTAGCAGAGGCCCAGATTCATGGTTGTCAAAGTCTTGCCTTCGCCCGGCAGAGAGCTGGTGATAGCGATGGATTTAAGACCGGCCTTTGCCTGGGAGCGCATGAGCCTTGTGCGCAGACCCCGGTAGGCCTCGAGGGCAGCTTTCGATGCTTCGCCCTGATGTAGGACTAGCCGCACACCGTGCCCATTCCCTACTTGAACCTGGCGGCATTGGCCGAGACGCGAGTCCGCCAATTGGGGGTTCGAAGCCGGCGCCTGCTTGAGGGACTCAAGCATCTCTTTGACGTCCATGTCCTGGTTCGCAAGCTTCTGCTGGGCCCACTGATGCGCCTTCTGCGTTTCATTGAAAAACTTGCTCATCTATAGCTCCATCGTGGAAGTACGGCGCAGCTTCATGGCTTGAACCAAAACATCGACAGCCGATTCGATAACCTTGTCGCCCGCAGGATCTTTCTCGTGCGCAGCCGTCACCGCCACGGCGACCTGTTCCTTGATGCTCATGTCGGGACGAACTTCATTTACCTCGGGCGCAAGAGCGCGGCGCTTCTTCATGGCATGGATGAGCAGGTCAAGCGCCGACCCGATGACAGCGTCTCCCGCTACTTCCTTTCGATTCCCATTTGCGGCGCCTTTTAGCTGAATTTCCGGCTCGATGTGAGTTTGGTTCAATCCAAGTTCAGAGGCTGCCTCTTCGATGATGGCCAGGTCTATAACCGGCC
>Ga0137396_10000105_pt1 | contig 31306 bp, 32 predicted proteins | sample czc16metaG_FD_108284 | JGI IMG/M metagenome (GOLD analysis project Ga0137396, IMG submission 108284) | Vadose zone soil microbial communities from Angelo Coast Range Reserve, California, USA - czcobulk3.16 metaG | ecosystem: Environmental > Terrestrial > Soil > Vadose zone | place: USA...
CTGTGCCCATCACGGTTCTACAGACGCAGATGCGCCATACCGACGTGAAGACGACGTTGAAAATCTACGCCCACGTGATTCCGCAGAGCCAGCGGGACGCGATGGAGCGCGTAAACCTTGCAATCGGTATAATCGTACCAATTGGTACAGCAAAGGCAAGTTAAGTATTTTGTTTTGAAGCGAGTTGGTGCCCGGGGTGGGAGTCGAACCCCTCTGGGGGATTGATAGTGCGTAACTTACTGATTCTACGAAACGACAAAACAGAGAAAAACCACAGAAACGCCGAAGCGAGGTACACCGCGGGTACACGGCCGAATTCAGAAATTCGGTTATGCGGACCGACGTGGCGAGGATCAGAATTTTGACCCTCTAAATCAATTTGTCGAAGTGGCAGAATTTAGGGGCGACAAGCTGAAAGCTACTTAATTACGATTCCGGTTGGAGGACAACGCACGCTGCTCTCGCTGGTCACGTCATTTCTCGCCCGCTTTGCTCCACGCTCAAGCCACTTTCATTCCTAGTGAAGGCAAGCAAAGTGTGGCAACGAAAAGAGCAGGTTTTCAAAACCGTCTCACGCTTGCTGCGCAGAACTAATTTCAGGCAGTTGACTCCAACAGGGAGCATGAGGTGCATCCACGTCATAATGACCCACAGGAGTAAGCCTCTCCTGAAAGATTCCAGGCTCGATGGTCAGCATACTAGCCAGAAATTCCAGGGGATCTACATTCGATCCTCGAAACCTTCACACACTATTAAATCACCTCTCAAATAGGAATGCTCCCGGAGACAATTTAAGTTCAAATGGGGTCAGGCGTTGCACACGTATTCGGTGTGCATTGATACGGGGGCAACCTCTAAAGCCATTCCGGTGGCTGCAAATGCGACCAGAATGAAGGTTTTTAGCTTTCGTATGGAATATGAGTCAAGATACGAGTGGGAGTTTTAATTGAATTTTTCCAGGCTTGGGGCATCCAGCTCAAACCCTCGCGTCTTGTAAGTTCCCATTCGTTTCGTGGAGGAGGAAGGTGAACACAAACCAATTCGCGATGTGGAGAAGTTCTCCGGAAGTTCGGGCCACATACTCCCAAGATGGCGCAGTGCTCCTCGATGTTAATGAAGGGCTCTGCTACAGCCTGGATGGAGTTGCTGCACAGGTGTGGGTGACGATCGAGGGAAGCCCGGCAGGAATCAGCCTCGAAGGCATCGTGGACGTACTCGAAACCCACTTCACGGTTTCTCGTGAAGGACTGGAGAGCGATGCCAGCGATTGCCTGGCGGAGCTGCAACTAGCCGGCTTAGTGCAAGAAAAGGTGGTCGTTGAACGATGAGTGTTCTGTGGACCGAGTGTTTCGGCCGTCCCGGAGCCGGACACCACTCCGTGACAATTAAGCATGAGGGGGGCGGAACCATGATTCACGACCAGCGTTTCGTTCAGAGGCTCGAAACAGTGGATTCGGTTGTTGCAGTGCTATTTCCGCAAGCAGCCGAAGTCCAAATGGACTGGCGAGCCAAGAAACTAAAGGACTTCATTGACGCAGATCCTCCCAAGGTCCGGTACATCAGCGTGGGGGATATTTGTAACGAACTCGAGCTCTTTCTTTCTCCTCGCCAGGCGCGCCGGCTATTCAAGGAGTCCGCAGGGATCTCGATCAACGAATATGCTAGAAAACGACGGCTCGTTCTGGCAGCAAAACAATTGCAAGCGACGGATGTGCCCGTAAAGGTGATCGCGACCGACGCGGGTTACGACACTCAACAAGGTTTCGCGAGAAGCTTCTATGACATGTTTCACCTCACGCCGCTGGAATTCCGGAGGATGTGGCACCGAAGCCAGGTCACGGCATGAATCGCGCGGTGCAACCCGATGCGAGATTGTCCGACGAAGAATCGAAGACAGTTTTGCCGGGCAAAGATCAGGCGGTCGTGGTGTACTGCCTCCAAAAGCAGAATATGACGGTTACGCTTTTCTCCCGTGGTCAGAGCGAGCCGGTCGTTGAGTTGGCACTGGGTACCGAGGCGCGAAGCTTCTCGCTGAGAGAATTCGTCCAATTCTGGTTGACGATGATCGAAGTGGGGCTCAAGCGTCACATCGCGGAACTAGAGTCCGGGGAAGTGCTGCGCCCAAATAAAAAAGGCAGCGTTAGACAAGTTTCATTGCAGACGACTACCTCTGACAGGGAGCTCATGCAGAGCTGTTAACACGCAGAACAGCTTCCGGTCAGGGTTTGCTAAGAGCTTTGCGGAAGGCTACGGGAGTTTCCTTGACTGCGAATCGCAACACGCAGTTCCGCTGGTTTGCTCGCCAACTGCGACCTCTCCTACGCGCATATGCGCTCAGTGTGTCCTTAATCGTTATGAGCAGCATGATGTTTCTGCTCGATCCCCTGCTCATCAAATGGTTGATTGATCGGATTCTCCCTAAGAAGGATTTCCACCTGCTATTTCTTGCCGCGGCGGGATTCTTCGGAATCTACGTGTGCCGTCTGGTGCTTTCCGCACTTTCGGGAGTTGTGAGCTTTCGCACGGTACAGGATCTTGTCTTCCGCATCCGGCTCAGCATCCTGGAGCAAATGAACCGCCTTTCCGCGGACTACCACGAATCGACACCCATTGGAGAAAAGCTGTACCGAATGGAACAAGATGTCGATCAGGTGGCTGAACTAGGATCGAGCCTCGTGCCCTACGCTCTCCAGACCACCTTCAACGCGATCTTTGTTGTTGTGACCATGTTCGTACTGGATTTCAAGCTCACCTGCATGGTTCTGCCGCTCGTGCCTCTTTTCTTCGTGTTTAGAAGATATTTCGACAAGCGGCTGCGGGGAGCGTCGGATTCAGCACAGCGGCAGTCCAGCAGAGAGAGCAGCTTTCTGCAAGAACATTTGACCTCCGTCGTACAAATCCAACTCCTGCACCAGGAGAGAAGCCAAACGCAGGCGTTCTTGGAACGGGCTGCGGCAAGAGTGGAAGCACTGAATGATCGGAACGTCATTGAGATACTCTTCAGAGTTTCCTACATGGCAGTGATCGCGCTGGGCACAATTGCTATTCTCGGCTACGGGAGCTACCAGGTGTTCGTCGGCACTTTGACCGTGGGTGGACTCGTCGCTTCATACAGCTATATGGCCAGATTGTTTGACCCCCTCAACGCCGCTGTTGAGATCTATTCCCGCCTGAATCGGATGAGTACAAGCTTTGGGCGGATCTTGGAAGTCATCGAGGCGACGCCAAGCGTGGATGAAAGACAGGACGCGGTCTACCTCCCCTCTCCACTCAAGGGATATGTCGAGATGGAAGATGTCTCTTTCTCGTACCGCACGGGGCAACCCGTCCTGCAGAAGCTCGACCTTAAACTAGAGGCAGGCGAGAAGGTCGCGCTCGTCGGGGTCAGCGGCAGTGGCAAGAGCACGATCGCAAAGCTGATTGCCAGGCTATATGACGCGGAGCGCGGAACCGTGTACATCGACGGAACAGACGTGCGAAGTGTGCGGCTTGAGAGTCTTCGGACGAGAATTTGTTATGTCATGCAGGAGGGCATCCTTTTCGACCGGACCCTCAAAGAGAACCTGTTGCTGGGGCGGCCCGCTGCAACGATCAAGGAGCTTCGTGCCGCCATCGAAATTGCCGATCTCGAAGAATTGCTCCGGAGACTTCCCAAGGGTTGGGACACGCCTCTAGGACCTAGAGGGAATGCGCTTTCCGGCGGCGAGCGACAGCGTGTTGCCCTGGCGCGCGCGGTGCTGCAACGCCCTTCCTTGCTCTTGCTTGATGAATCGACGTCCGCTCTGGATGCTCCGTCGGAACGAAGGATTTTTGCGCGTTTGGCACACTATTTCTCAAACCAAACAATCCTCTTCATCTCGCACCGGATTTCCGCCCTCAAGTGGGTGGACCGAATCGTTGTTCTGAATCAGGGGATGGTCGAAGATCAGGGCACACACGAGCAACTAATCGCCAGGAGCGGCTTGTACTCTTGGTTGTACAGCACGGTCACGCCGGCAGCTTCTGCTCCGGCAAGCTATTCGTCTACACAGTAGTGATGTGCCGCGTCTGTTATAAGGGATGCTGTACATCGAACCGGAGAGACCATGCGAGGTCAGAAACTGCGGGAGCCTCGATGGGAAGTTAAGGGATGAGTGCTTGAACGGAGAGATTTTCTACTCGTTGAAGGAGGTACAGGTTGTGATTCGAGACATGGAGGGTAGTGTACAGCGCGCTGCGACCGCACTCGGCGCGCGGCTACGGGCCGCCTGCCCTCGCGGCCTGTAAACGATACGGAGGCGATATTGAAGGAGTCAAGCGCACCGGCGTGCGTCGGCGAATCCAATATTTCGAGCACTGCAGACAGCGATCGGAAGCTGCGAGTGACTTTCTGGATTTTTCTCGCCGCCGGAACACTCTTTACGCTGGCCAACCTTGGTTGGCCAATAGCCCGAAATGCGCTCTGCTACGCGAAAGCCGCCCTTGGCATCATTGAACACCATTTCAATCTGTTCGCAGTGGCCCATGATCGGGCGTGGACCTCCGGCAAGCCGATTTTCTTTTCGGCCCTTGCGGCGCCGTTCGTGTGGCTCTTCGACGCCAATGCCGGGACCATCATCGCTTCCGCTGTCGGAAGCGCGTTTTTCCTTTGGATGGTTGCACTCGCCCTCCCTCGCCTGAATAGACTCTGCGGCCTCGATCCAAGTCTCATGCCTCTCGAGTTCGTGCTCGTCGCGTTCAATCCGCTGGTCTTCTACCAGTTCTGGTCGGCCTATCCGGATTCATTATTCGCCGGCCTGGTGATGTTGGCCTTTATTCTCACCGATGTCATTGCCGCCGAACCGGAGCGCGACACCCGCTGGTACATTTTCGGTCTGGGTGTGACGATTTACCTCGCGATCCATACAAAGCTCTACGGGGCGGTACTGCTACTCACCTGTCCTGTCTACTTACTCATGCATGGTCGCCAGCTTGTCATCCGTTCTAGCCATCGCGCGCCAAAGATCGGAATTCTGGCAGCGGTATTCGCGACGCTCGCAATGGTGCTGGTGGCGGCCAAGTTGGATATCAACCCCCTTTTGGCCTTCACCGCGGAGGGTGGTTTTGTCGGTTATGTAAGCGGTATCGTCGATTCAAAGGTCCGCGACGTCATCGTCATTGGCTCTCTGTCCATGCTCGGGTTTGCTGTACTGCTGATTTTCCATGCCGCGCTGCTTTTTCTTGCGACGCGTGCCGCGTGGCGTGCTTGGGCGCCATCGCCGACGGTATTCGCTACGATCTACTTGCTCGCGTTGTTTACGTTCCCTGGGACTGGCTACAACATGCGTTACTTTCTGCCTGCTTTTCCTTTCTTGGTGCCGGCACTCGCAGCGGGCGCCCGATCAAGCGGACCGATAGCGCGGCGAACAATCCTGGGAGCATATGGTGCCATCGCTTGTATTCTCGTATTGGGCTTCAATTTCGCTCCGGTAGAGAAAATGCTTGACCCTATCTTGGCCAAAGTCTCTGCCCGGTACGAGCCATTGGGCGGATGGCTGGATAATCTGCGGCTCCCCGTACAGATCGCACTCAAGAAGCAGATTGAGGCAATCAATGCCAAAGTGCCGGCGGGCAGCGTATTCTATTGGTTATCGGACTACTACGGGACCGCCACACATGGGTTGGCTGAACATCTGGGGGTAAAAAAAGGTGTCGACATCCGGTATGTTTTGCAGCCATCCGAGATACAAGCTTCTCCCGGACCGGTTTTTCTGACGGCGTTTACGTCGGCTGTCCCTTTCGATAGACTTTGGTTCGATAGACTTTGGCAAGTGCCAAATTGGGCCACCGTGAAAACCGCGGGATATGGACTATTTCGTCTTGATCCGATTTCTGTAGAACTTGTATCTGCGTCAGGCGATTTCGTCAAAGAGAGGAATCCGATCCGGCTTCAGGCGAAGGTCACCATCGGGGATCGCTTGAAGGTCGGTACTGTGGAATTCATTGAAGGGGAAAAGATTTTAGGCTCGGGTCGAGAGCAACCATTCGAACTGAACTGGCAAGATCCCAGGCCAGGACGCCACGAGATCGTGGCGCGGGTCAGGTATGGAGAACGAGACGCTTTGGTTTCTGAATCGGTCATCTATGTGGGAATTCCGGCCTTGGAGCGCACGGCCAAAACGACGGGCGACCTTGCCTTGGAAGTGCAGGACGGCTACGTCTGGCCCCTGTACGAAGTCTTGGAAATGACAACGGGCGAGAGCGCTATCGGTATTCACTTCGATAAGCTTAATGTGCCTCAAGGAGTGCACATTGCCAACTCCTATTTGGAATTTACGGCGGCTCGTCCTGGGTCGCAGCCCACAACGCTGGAAATCCAAGCAGAACTGTCTGGGAACGCGTCCCCACTGAAGTTCGAGAAGGGCGACCTCTCACGGCGGCATCGCACTACTGCGAGTGTGAAATGGGAACCAAACCCGTGGATCAGTGTCGGCGAGCAAGAACGGTCCCCCAACCTGGCCCCAATCCTTGAAGAAGTCTTCACCCAGGCAGGATGGCGGCCCGGCAATGCCGTCGTGCTTCTCCTGCATGGCTCGGGACGACGGATTGCACAGTTGCCCGATGAAGATGGACGCGGAGCGCCCAAGCTTTATATCGAATTGCGGCAGAAGTGAATTGCGCCTCTTGAGCCGTGAATTCTTACGATATAGAGTGTGCCGCCGATCTCATGCGGCACATGCCTCCGCGGCACGTGAATTGGGTGATGCGTATTGGCCCAGCACTTCCCGAATCAAACCGTTGTGTTCATTTCACACCGGAGCTCCGCGCTCAAGTGGGTGGATCGAATTGTCGTTCTGAATCAGGGCGTGGTCCAAGATCAGGGCACACACGAACAACTGATCGGCAGGAGCGACTTGTATTCCTGCTTGCAGGGCGCACTCACGCCAGCACTCTATACTCAGACACACTGTCTGTCTGCTCGGTAATGTTTCAGTAGCTACGGCATCAGCGCAGCTTGATGGCAAACCGGCCCTTAAATGGCCGAAAAAGAGGCCAAATGGCCAAGCCGGACACTAAATGGCCAAGCCGGACACGCGTTTTTTGTTGACTGCGTTGGTGAACACGCTGCATCATCGCGCCGTTACCCAGCCGATTACAAAGCGGCAATCTCTGATTAAAAGACTTGCTGCGTAGGGCGCTTGGTTAGGTAGTTGAACCATACCAAGGGCGCAGTCGTGTTGTGTCTCGACTCGAACCGCTCCATGCAGCACCTGAGTTGAGACGCATTCAGGGGGAATCGCTGATGCGCATTTCGGAGAACATTCGAACATCATTCAACCAGGATGGCGCAGTGCTCATGGATATCCAAGGGGGCTTTATGCTCACTCTCAATCCGATCGGATCGATCATATGGCAGCAACTGAGTGATGGCCGCTCACCAGAACAGATCGCCGAACATCTTGCGTCTGGATTCGGTATCAGGCGAGAACACGCCCTCACCGACGTAAATGAGTTTGTGCAACAGCTCGAGGCGCAACATCTGATTCGACCGTCGGAATCGGAAGCCCCGCGAACGAATCTCGGCAAACGGCCCGCCGGCCTTCTTTGCAACCTATTCGGAAGAGGGAATTCTTCTGTGGTGCAAGATCGCGGCTCAAAGTAAGGCATTCAGCGAAGCCAAAGGTTCGCGGCAAGAGATTGCGCGAGGGAAACCGATGCAACTCTCCACGGGAACGCAGACACAATCGGCAGAAGCAGATCAGAGGGACGCCTACCGACTCATCGTGTTCAATCAGCCGGGAACAGCCGTGCTGCTCAAGACGCCGGGCTTGGGATATGAGCTGCCCTTGGTGAACATCCCCAAGTTCACGCGACCCGCACAAGAAATCACGGCGGCCCTTCGAGACCGCTGGCATATGCCTTCCGTTCTTTTGTTTTCCGGCCTGCTGCAGTCGACGCCAGACACTGTTTATTTTGCCGCCCTCGAGGCTCAGGCCCGGACTTGTGGCTTACCCGAGGGAATGGACTGGTTCCCTGCGCATCATGCGATCTCGCATCTTCTGAAGGACAAGAAGCACGGCATTCTCGAATCCAGCTATTTGAGAACGACGAATAGGATGGCGGGAGATGATCCGGAGCCGTTCAGCAGACTCGGCTGGTTGGGCAATCTTCAGGATTGGGTAAGAACGGCAATCCGTCCGCTAGGCATGGAATTGAAAGACTTCCACCAACTGAACGGTTGCGAAACCTTCTCGCTCATCCGTTTCGATACGACAAAGTGGCCCGTCTGGTTCAAGGCCGTCGGCACGCCGAATCTGCATGAATTCCCGATCACCGTGGCACTCGCAGAATTGTTTCCGGGATATGTGCCCTCCCTGCTCGCCACGCAACCCGCTTGCCACGGCTGGCTGATGGCGGACGCTGGCGGGCCTGCACTTAATGAAGCGGAGGACTCGTCGTCCTGGAAAGACGCCGCGACCGCGCTGGCTGGTCTTCAGATCGCATCCATCGGCGCGATTGATGATCTCCTCGAAGCAGGCTGTAGAGATTTGCGCGCCCGGACGCTGCTCGAATTGGTTGACCCCTTCCTCGAAGTCATTGGCGATCTGATGCAGCAACAAGTGAAAGTGCCGCCGGCGATTCTCTCCTGGCAAGAACTCTCCGATCTTGGAGCCACATTAAAGAACGCCCTGTGTTGCTTGGAGTCCTTGGGGATTCCGGACACGCTGGGCCACAGCGATTTCAACCCCGGCAATATCCTCGTTGGGTCCCAGCGCTGCGTCTTCATCGACTGGGCCGAAGCGCACATGAGTCACCCTTTCCTGACGTTTGAATACCTCATCTCGCATCTGCGCAAGGATTATCCCGCACTCACTCGATTCGAAGACGCCATCCGGCAGTCTTACGCTCAGCGTTGGCAGTCCGTCTCCTTGCCCGAGCATGTTTCCGAGGCGTTCTTGTTCTCGCCGCTGGTGGCCGTATTTGCTTACGCGGTCGCGGGGAACAGTTGGCGGGACCCAGAACGACTGAAGATTCCTCAAGTGCCCGGCTATCTGCGGAGTCTCACCCGTCGAATGAAGCAAGAAGCGGACTCCGTCCCGCGAAGGAGGGTCGAATGCATCAACTAATGATGACGCCGCCCCATTCGACCCTCGAGCCGGTGACGGACGTTTTCCATGGGGTTTCCGTCACCGACCCCTATCGCTGGCTCGAAGACCAGGATTCGCCTCGCACCCGCGCTTGGATTGCAGAACAAACCCACTACGCTCGCGCATACCTTGACAGCATTCCGGGGCGCGAGCGCATCCGTGAGCGTATCCGCGAATTCCTCGCCGTCGAAACCTATGACTCACTGCAGAAGGTTGGCAGCCGCTACTTCTTCAGAAAGCGCCTTCCCGACCAAGAGCAGCCCTGCATTTGGATGCGTGAGGGTGCAGACGGCGAGGATCAACTTTTGACCGATCCCGCCGAAAGGGGGACAGGCAAATACACTGCGGTCAAACCACTTCGTGTTTCACCTGACGGTCGATTGCTCCTGTATGAGGTGAAAGAAGGGGGAGAGAGAACGGGGACTCTTGAGCTGCTGGAAATCGAAACTCGGAAGCGCCTCCCCGATCTCCTCCCCCGTGGGTACTTGCGCGGATTTGCGTTTGCGCCCGACTCCAGGAGTTTCTACTACGTCCACGAAGCTTTGGGCGCGAAAAGGCCTTTCTATCGTGCCGCGTACGAACATGTGCTTGGAACATCTTCTAGCCAGGACCGGGAGATTTTCTTTGCGGGCGAGGACGAGAAAATTCGACTCGGTCTTTTTTCTGACAGCAAACGTCTTGTCTTTCTCGTGTGCCGCTTTCTGGAGAAAACACTCACGGACATCTACCTGAAACGGTTCGAGGAAGAAGGTCTGCCAGAACCGACTTTCCGCGGGATCGGCTACATGCTCGGCTTGCAATTGTTGGGAGAAAGAATCGTCGCTATTACAGACCGCGAGGCACCGAATCGCCGCATCGTCGAGATCCGCCTTCATGAGAACGCGGAACACGAATGGATTGACATAGTTCCCGAGAGCGACACCCCCATCAACAATTGGCACGTTGTCGGCGACCGCATATTTGTCTCCTACACCAAGGAGATGACCCATCAAGTCTTTATCTTTGACTTCTCCGGACAAAAGCTAGGTGAGATGCCTATTCGAAGCGACGAAACGCTTCGCATCGTGGGCGGTTCGGCGGAGAGCGACGAGTTGCTCCTCGAAACGGAATCGTTCACCGAGCCTATCGGTATTTTCCGCTACGCCGCGAAGAGCAACCAGCGCACCCTTTGGGCTAAAAGAAGCATCCCGTTTGATCCCGCAAACTATAGCCACTCCCAGATCTGGTACCTGTCCAAGGACGGCACAAGAATCCCGATGTTCCTCGTGGGCCGCCGGGACGTCCTGAAGAGAAGCGGAAATCCGACGATAATGACTTCTTACGGCGGTTACGGTGTCTCCATGACGCCGCAATTCAGCGTCTTTGTCGCCTTCCTCATGGAACGTGGCTGCCTTTTCGCGTTGCCGAATATTCGCGGTGGATCGGAATTCGGCGTGGAGTGGCACAACGCCGCCAAGCGGCGCAACCGTCAGACGGCTTACGACGACTTCCTCTGCGCGGCCGAATGGCTCATCAAGACGGGACGCACGTCCTTTGGGAAACTAGCCATCTTCGGGGGGTCGAATTCAGGTTTGTTGGTAGGCGCAGCACTTACGCAGCGGCCAGATTTGTTCGGCGCCGTCGTGTGCATGGTTCCAATGCTAGACATGCTCCGCTACCACCTCTTCGACAACGCGCACGTCTGGAAAGATGAGTTTGGCACCGCAGACGACCCGGACGATTTTCCCGTTCTGGCAAAGTACTCCCCGTATCATCAGGTCCGGCAGGGCGTGGCCTATCCCGCAACGATGATCGTCTCCGGCGACGCCGACCGCAACTGCAATCCGTTGCACGCACGCAAAATGACCGCCCGCCTGCAGGCGGCGAATGTCTCCGAACGCCCCATCTTTCTCGACTACAGCAAGTTTCGCGGGCATTCCCCCGTGCTTCCGCTCGGCGAGCGGATCGAAGCCCTGACGGATCGTATGGCGTTTCTCTGTGACCAGTTGCAGTTGCCGGCGTGAAATTGGAGGTTTTTCTTATGTCGTGTCTCGTCCTAAAAGCGTACTTGAAGCTGATCCATTTCGACCTCTACTTGGCCCGGGGCAACTTCGCGGCGCTCTATGAAAAGGTCCGCGAATATCCGATCGGGACGCCGACAACGGTTCCCGACGCGGTCGAGCGGATTTGCTCGGCGGTTGACATGGCCTGCATCTGGTATTGGAAAGAGGCACTGTGCCTGCAGCGGTCCGCGGCCACGGCATGCCTTCTGAAGAAATACGGCGTGCCGGCACAGATGGTCATCGGCGCGCAACACATGCCATTCAAAGCCCACGCCTGGGTGGAAGTGCACGGCCGCGTCGTCAACGACAAACCGTATACCCCGGAGATGTACGCCGTTCTCGATCGGTGTTGAACGTGTCCGCTAGAAGAGGGGGTCAACCGTGAGCGTCCAGTTTGGAAGATGGAATTTCGATAGCAAGCCGGTGGAACGCGACTACCTTGAAAAGGCGAACGCGCTCATCGCTCCGTACGGACCAGATGGCGGCAGTTCGTACTCCAAGGGCAACATCAGCATCCTCTATCACGCTTTTCACACGACGAAGGAGTCACGCCGCGAGGCGCAACCTCACGTCACCTCATCCGGCGCCATTCTCACTTGGGATGGCCGCCTGGACAACCGCGCAGAACTGATCCGCCAGCTAAGAAATGTCCTCACCATTGGCTCCACGGACGTATCCATCGTCGCGGCCGCCTACGAAGAATGGGGCACAGATTGTTTTGGCAAGCTCATTGGTGATTGGGCTCTTTCCATCTGGGATGAAAATACGCGCTCGGTCATCCTGGCCAAGGACCCGATCGGCATGCGCCATCTGTACTATTCGCTCGATGAGAATCAGGTCACCTGGAGCACCATCCTTGATCCACTCGTTTTGTTCGCAGGAAAGACATTCGCGCTCTGCGAAGAGTACATTGCCGGCTGGTTTTCGTTCTTCCCCGCGGGTCATCTGACTCCCTACGTCGGGATTCATTCTGTGCCGCCATCATCCTTCGCTCTCATCCGAGCGGGAAAGCACACCATCAGCAAGTATTGGGATTTCGATCCTGACAAGAAGATCCGCTACTCCACTGACGCAGAATACGAAGAGCACTTCCGCGCCGTCTTCGCCGAGGCCGTCCGGCGCGGGCTCCGTTCGGACAGCCCCATCCTCGCCGAACTGAGCGGCGGCATGGATTCCTCTTCCATCGTCTGTATGGCGGATACCATCCTCGCCCGCGGAGCCGGCGAAACCCAGCGCCTCGACACCATCTCCTACTACGACGACTCCGAACCCAACTGGAACGAGCGCCCCTACTTCACCAAGGTGGAAGAAAAGCGTGGCCGCACCGGGTGTCACATCAACGTCTGTTCGCAAGAATCTTTCAAGGTCGAATTCGACACTGACCGCTTTGCAGCGACACCGAGTTCCGGCGGCCGACCAAACGAAGCCAGTAAGCAATATGCAGCATGCATGACGTCGCAAGGGAACCGCGTCGTGCTCTCAGGCATTGGAGGCGACGAAGTCACGGGCGGCGTCCCGACACCAACACCAGAGCTCGAAGATCTCCTCGTTAGAGGCACATTCAAGACGCTCGTTCATCAACTGAAAGTCTGGGCGCTGAACAAGAGAAAGCCCTGGTTCTATCTGTTCTTTGAAGCAGCCAGGGGATTCTTTCCGCCCGCCCTTGTCGGGGTACCGAAGCACAAGCGTCCGGCGCCCTGGCTCACTCCAGCCTTCGTCAAACGGAATCCCGCGGCTTTGCGTGGTTATGAGGACCGGAGAAAGATCTTCGGGTCCCTGCCAAGCCTTCAAGGAAATGTAGGCACCTTGGACGCGCTGCGAAGGCAGCTTGCCTGCTCTGACTTATCGTCAGACCTGCCGCGGGAGAAACGCTATCCCTACCTCGACCGCGGCCTGCTCGAATTCCTATTCGCAATTCCACCCGAACAGCTTGTCCGCCCCGGCCAGCGCCGCTCTCTGATGCGCCGCTCCCTCATCGGCATCGTCCCGGACGAACTCCTGAACCGGAAACGCAAGGCATTTGTTAATCGTGGTCCCAGAGTGGGCATTGCGGCAGAGTGGCCACATCTGCTGGAACTTGGCCAAAACATGCTCATGAGCTCTCTTGGGATCGCTGACTCAACTCACTTCGTAGAGGCACTGCAAAAGATTCGGCAAGGCGCAGACGTTCCCATTATCCCACTTATGCGAACTCTTGGTATTGAGCTTTGGCTCCGAAACCTGACTGCCAGGAATGTTTTGGGTGACGCCGCAGTCGAAAGAAGGGTAACTTCTAAGAAGGCACTCCCTCGAACCGACGACGTGAATCCGATTGCGTCGAATGTCAACTGGTTGCAGTAACTGACGAAAACAAACCGAGATCTCAGCTGAGAAAGTCAAAAGGGAAAGGAGGTGAATACCATGAACTATACAAAGCCAGCGATTACGTTAATCGATACGGCCAAGTCAGCGATCCAGGGAACGCCGAAGACAATTAACCTATACGATAGCTTCCCTGTACACGTCGACCAGAGTAGCGGCGCGTACGAAGCTGATGAGTAATCAGTCTCCGGAGCACTCGCTGCAGCGAGTGCTCCGGTAATCTTTCCTCCCAAGAGAAACGACGTGAATCCGATGAAATACACAAAGCCAGAAGTGACCCTAACCAACTCCGCTACGGTCGAGATCCAAGGAATTCCGAAGATCAGATTGCTCTTCGACGGCATCTGGTGGCCTCCAGCCTTCGATTTTGTTACGATAGCCGCGTACGAGCCGGATGAATAGTGAGTCCCCCGAGTACTCAATGTAGCGAGTACTGCGGAGATCTTTCCTTCTAAGGAAATGAGGTGAACGCGATGAACTACGAAAGCCCAGAAGTTGTGCGGGTTGGCGCCGCTACGGTAATAATTGAAGGCCAGCAGCTAAAACGTGGGGTTGTGATAGAGAGTCCGCCAGACTTGTTCCTGACGGCACCTGCGTACGAAGCGGATGAATGAATACAGCTTAGTTCTCAAACCTAATTGTGAATTGCAGGACTTATTGTTTGCTCGCGAAGCTCGCGCCAGCGGACATACTGCTGTGTCTTCTTGGGATCTGGATCCTCTTCGCTCTTGAGCCAAAAACAAAACCAGTCGACACTTCCTTCCTGGGATACCATGCGATCCCAAGGTTTCACGAGCATATGAGTTCCTGTAGGCAAGTAGATGAAGTCGACTGGTTTTCCCAGGCGCTTCAATCCTAAGAACCATTCCCACTGCCCCAACAAGGAGATAGGCGCTAACGCCTGAATCTGTAGTGGCGTCTGCACTTTGTCCAGTAGAAACCCAGGTGAGCGCTTCAACCAAAGCAAGAGTCCATCGCCGAAAGGTGGGGCTCCGATGACACTCTCTTCTTCGGAGTCGAAGTCTGAAGCTCCGTTGCCGTATCCAAAATATTGCAAGTATCCAGCATCGACTCCGTCAGCTGCAATGGCCGCGGCGAAATGCTGACTCGAATGCGTGAGCGCATACTTCACATACAAACAAGTCCTGCTAAACCCGGCTAGACCAACGCGGCTGCGATCGATAATGCCCCTTTGGTCCAAATACTCTATCGCATTTTCATACGCGCTCATGGCCCGTTCAGGTTCCTGCGGCGTGCCAAGGGAATCGTCGAAGATATCGTTCATTTGGAGAACAACGATCCCCTTACTGACCAATGGCTGCGCTGCAGACGCTGTTGAAAAATTACCGTCAATCACAAATTCGTGCGAATCGAAGCCGTGCGTTTGGATGACCAAGGGATACTTCTTATCTGCAACGTAATCCGGGGGAAGATAGAGCCCACCGCTGACGAGATGTCCGGTATTATCCTTCCAGTTAATTTCTTCCACTTTTCCGAACTGGAGGCCTGCAAACTGAGGATTCAAGTCGAGGAGTGTGACCTTCCGCTTGGTTTTTACATCCACGGCAACGACTCGTGGGGGCAGATTCAGGTTTTGTTCGGTCAGGATCTCTGGCAGGGCATCACCGGACATTGCGGGTGGACTCGCGAATCTCTCCCAGATTTCACCGGTCTTCCGATAATAGACCGGCTGGGGAGCGCTGCCCGTTTGGGATTGATTCTGTCGTGCTTGAAACTGCACAATATTCGTTCGCGGATCCCATCGAATGGGCTTCAATTCGCCTTCTGCAATTTTGACGAATTCCCGGCTGGGCAATTCGATTTCGACGACAAACTTGTTCGATCGCCGCGAGTAATACTCGGCTTGGTTCTTAACATCTAAAGGAAGATACACGCCACACAACAACAAGGACTCCGAGTCTGGGGACCACAGTACGTCGGCTGACGCATAGGTGGCAGGAGAATCGAGCAACACCTGACTTCTATTCGTTTGGAGATCAATGATTTCGTAGCGCAGGATCCTCGTTCCGACCCCTTTCCCGAGCCTGATTCGGAACACTGCTTGAATATACGGATCCTCATACTCACTCCATCTTTCTGGTATTTTTATCGCGTCGGTCTTCACAACGAGGTACCGTCCGTCCGGAGAAAGAAAGAGATCGTTGACTCCGCTGTCAAAAGGATCCAGGGTATGCAAGGGCTTGGCCGGAGAAGTATCTCTTCTCTTAGCGAACAGCTCCGGTTCGTAATTTGATATTTCGCCCCTGATAAGATCAGACAAAGATTCCGCCAAGACGTGGAAACCGTGCCGCAACACGTCTTCATTGATGACGTTCGTTTCCGGCCTTTCGGCTGCAAAGACCACTGTCTCAGCCTCTTCGGATAGAGAGTATGACACGAGGGCTGTTCTGTTATTCGTCAATTTCTTCAATTGTCCGGAGCTACAGCGAACAGAGTAAAGCTGTGCCGGCTCATCGGCGCTCGCGCCGAGAAAGAAAATGGTGTCATTGTCTTTAGACCATTTAAGGCCAACAATCCCCTCACGATTCGATGAAGACGACAAAGACACAAGCGTCCTTGGCCTGCCACCGCTGGACACGTCTGCGGTCTTGAAGACCAATAAGGAGTACTCGCCGGTATTCTTTTCTACGTCTCCTCGGGCGACGACGATCGCGAACTGTTTTCCGTCTGGGGAGAACACCTCGAACCCACTCTTTCGCCGCCAGGACGGATATCCACTCCCTGCAATTCGGGTCATGCGGATGGTGTCCGCCACTGTTACCGGCCGCTTTTCCGAGGTGGCAGTCTTTTCTTGACCAAAGGAAAGGCTAGCCAGGCAGTGTAGTCCCGTTAGAATCACAAGGACACGGAACAACTTGTTTTCAGGTAACAAGGTACGTCCGCCCCTTGGCTGCGAAGGACCGCGAACTTGCCTAAGCGGTCAGAAAGTCAATTTCAACGAGAGTTGGAGCGACCTGGGCCCGCCCTGCTGAAAGAGCGAATTCAAACCACCCAACTGCTGATTCAGCATTACCCGGGGCTGGAGCTGACTGGGGCCGAACGCTATGAACCCCGGGGGGTTTGGAAAGTTCGGATGATTCAAGAGATTGAAAGCATCGGCCCGAAACTGAAGACTCCATCTTTCCGTGAAAGAGAACTTCCGCGCAATCGACAAATCCACCTGCGTCATTCCGAACCCGGGTATGTCGTTTCGTCCCTCGGTCCCTTGTCTCGGCGTCGATTGAATTGAAAATGCACCCGTTTTGGTGACTGAGTTGTAATTGAGTATCTTTCCTCCTGGCGCACCTGCACGAGGAACCCAAAACGGCTGCCCAGGCACTAGGTCGGGGCGAATACGAACTCCCGTGCCTAAAGCAGACGGCGCAAAAATCGCCGCGTTGAATGGGAATCCTGACCGGGCAACAATTACCGTGTTGAGGGACCAGCCTTTGGTTAGCACGGCAATAGGTCCAGATTTTCCTGCGGCCGGCACATCATAACTGAGCGCGCCGGAGAAACTCTGGCGGACGTCAAAGTTAGATGATGCGTAGTCCGTTGCGGCCGAGATAATCGTGTTCGCAATTCCTATCGTGACATCATTAGAAGCATTGTCCAGCGAGTGAGACCAACTGTAGTTGAGCAACGCCTGGAGTCGCGACGCAAGAGGCCGACGATATTGTACTTGCAAGGCGTTGTAGTTCGAGCGCGCATTGTTGACCGTCAAGTAAAGGAAATTCCCTGGCACGAAGTTGGAGTTTGACAGGGGCAAGGCTTCTTCCCTGAGCAAGTCCCTCCCCGCCTGCCCGACGTATGTCACCGAAATTGCTTGCTGTCCAACAAATGACTTCTCCAACGCGACATTCCATTGGTACGAGCGAGGAAGCTTAAGATCCGGGGAGGATCCTTGAAAACCTGGCCCTTGCAACGGATGTGTAAGCGAAACAGTGGGAAGAAAAGGCGCCACATTTGAAATCGGAAGTGGGACGTTCGGGACAATTGCGGAAGCAAAATTGGGGAAGCTAAGCGCAAGATTCGCAGTACTCCCAGTCCCGGTGTCGTAGAAGATCCCAACACCAGCGCGAACGACGAAGTCCCCCTGAGGCGTCAGACTGTAGGCAAGGCCGAAACGCGGGGCAATATTGTAATAAGTAGTAGACCACAAAGGCCTCCCGGAGGGCGCCAGCGTAAGGGTCGCGGGGTTGTTCACATTCTCCCACGCTGTCAACGATGTGCTCCCGCGGGCGATAGGCGCTGGGTTAACTTCCCACCTGAGGCCGTACGTCAAGCTCAGTCTCGGTGCCACTTTCCAGGTGTCCTGGCCGTAAAGCGAGAACGCATTCGTCAGAAACTGCGCGGGGCGAAAAATCTGCGGTTGAAAGAAATCAGCCACACCGGCATTGGGGCCGGAGACGAATCCTTGCGTAGCCAATACAACATACAACAGAGTGTCTGGCGGCGAATTGACGTTCAGGAACAGCGCCCGATAGTCCCCGCCGAACTTTAGCTGATGAGAACCGACGGACATTGCCAAGCCGTCCACAAGATTGGCTTGACGCGTACGGCTCTCTCCCATGTTTCCAACCTCCAAGTTGCTGGCACCGATAAGTTGAAAAACACCTTGATTCTGGCTACTCCGTCCCAGAAGCAAACTCGGAGGGAGAGGAGTCGCACCGCCGAACGAATTGAGTGTCGAGGATTGCCCGGAAGTCTGCGTCGAGTAGTTACCGCGGATCGTGTTCGATAGGCGTGGGCTCAACATCATATTCGCGCCCAGCGTCAGCGTCTGTGTGTTCGCCACGGTAGCCTGATAGGAGCTGAGACTGATCGAACCACTAGACGCAGGGCCGGCAATCTGTGAAGGCGCATAGTTGTACCGTCCAAATATCGAGAATCGGCTGTTGATATTGTGGTCAATCCTGAGACTTGTTGCATTCAGAGTGGCATACTTCGCATAACTGCCGGTGAACGACGCCGTGTAGACGCCCGGCGTTATTGTCATGTCCTTTGGTAGGGGATACGCGTTTAGGTAAGGGGCGATTGCCGGTGCGTTGGATTTGGCTTGTGCCCTGGCATACTCCGAAGGGACCTGGATTACGGTAGTCTGGGGCAGATCGAGGCGAGCCCCTTCGTAGGAAAAGAAGAAGAACGTCTTGTCCTTCCATATGGGACCACCCAGAACTCCGCCAAAATCATTGTGATGTTCTGGAGCACGGGGATTGCCTGCTCGGTTGGCGAACCAGTTGTTCGCATCCATGACGGTATTCCGAAAGTAGTCGAAGACTCCGCCGTGGAAAGCGTTTGTGCCGGAGCGTGTATTCAAGGTCACTTGGCCTCCAGGCATCCTCCCGAATTCAGGCGCGAACGACGAAGTCTCGACACGGAACTCCTGCAGGGCATCCACTGACACTAAGCTGCTAGTTCCTCCGAGAACGCTGAAAGCTTGCGCTCCACCTGTCCCAGATTCCCCCAGGTTCTGTGTTGTCCCTACACCGAAGTTCGCGGACACACCGTCCACAGTGAAACTATTTGCATCTGTCCTCTGCCCAGCAATGCTGAACTGGCCTGGGTTAGCTTGGCCGGCTGGAGCTATTACGACACCCGGGGTTAGTTGGAGCAACGCGTTGAAACTCCGGCCGTTGAGCGGCAAACTCTCCACAAATTTCCGATCAATTACCGTGCTCACCGCCGCGTTTTCTGTATTAATCAGCGGCGCGCCCGCTTCGACTGTAACGGTTTCCCTGACGTCCCCGACTTGCATGGTGAAATTCATCGATACCGTGTCGACAACGTGAAGCGTAACATCCGGTTTTATGATGACTTTGAAGCCGCGCTTGGAGACAGAGAACTCATAATTGCCCGGTTCGAGATTTTGAAAGTCGTAGAGCCCTTCTGAATTCGTTTGGACTATCGTTTCAATTCCAGTGTCAATATTCTTCGCTGTAACTGTTGCTTCGACGATGGCCGCGCCATTCGGATCAAGCACTAGTCCAGTTACACTTGCCAACACGGTCTGAGCGCGAGAAGAGGCACAAAGCGCGAGGGTGCATACGATTAAGCAGGAGACGAAGAGACACGCTACCTTTATCTTTTTCATGTACTGAAGCACCTCGTCTTCGAGACCCGCGAAGTCCCTATTCCTTTCCTTTTAGGCGAGGTGAGCGCAGGTTTTATCAATCACGGAGCATCTGACTGTTCAAACTTTCAACCCGGATCCATCGAAGAAATAGTTTAGTCGAATGGCTACGTGTGACGAATGAATTGAGCGACGACTTCGCTGACGAAGATGAGTCTCGATCGGATCGTAGGCTCTAATTCAAGGGTGGTTGGCAGTTCCGGTAAGGAATGCGGAAAGTAGGGACTTCCCTTTCGGCTTTAGGTTTTCTTTGCGCGAATTGTCGGTTACAAAAACATAGTCGATACGAGACAGCAGTTTGCTATCGTCGACTTTGAGAACCCAGCGATTCTGAGTTGGATCATCCATGTAAAACATTCCGAGACTGCGAGCGTCTTCTCTACCCACACCCCTTCGCCCCCAGGCTTGAAAAATTGCGCCTCGTTTCAGCCCTTTCTGCTGGTCCAGGTCGAACGCGTAAAAGATAAGTGATTTTCCTTCAGTGTAGAAGATCCTCCCGAATGGTCGCTCAAATTCTCCCTGGCTGCTGACGTCGAATACATCGATAATGTGCAGGCTACGCGCACCAAGAATTTCGGTAATGTCGTGGTCCGTAGCGAGTAGCTTTTGCTGGCGCTCCACGGACTTAACACGGACAAGCGATTCTTGAGAAAGATCCTCATTTCGTGCGGCCAGCTTTCCTATTTCGTCTTGGGATTTTCGTAGATCAGCCGTCACGCTCGAAACCTTTTCGGAAAGCCCTGATTTCTCTGCTTCGAGGCTTGCGTTCGAAGCCTGCAATACCTCAAGCGAGCTTTGTAATAACCTGACGCGAGCTTGCAGTTGTGCATTTTCGCCAGCCTCGCGTTGGCGAGTCGCTTCTGAGTTCAGCAAAGCCTGATGCGTAGCCTCATCGTCTGCCCGTAGCTTCTGTACATCATCTTCTTTTGCGGTTAGAGGTGCTTCCACCGGGGGTTTAGAAGGGCCTGCCTGAAGTAGTGCCAGCTGGCTACGAAGCTCGTCTAGTTCCCTCTTTAACTTGGCCGAAGTCGCGGCTTCCTCTTTGGAATGTCTTTTGGACAACCAGGACTGGGTCAGGTCTAGAGAGACTGCCAGCAATAGTGCCGCTGCAAGAGCCGAGGTCACCCAAGAGGGCACCATAGGGGCTGAAAAGTCCCATGCTTTCTTTGGCTTCAACGCAACAGACCCGGGCCGGTCCTCGGTCAACGGTAGGTTGATTGTCTGCCTGACGGCCCAAAGCAATCTCTCTCTTGCTTTTAGCTGTTCTGAAGTCACTTCTGCTGCGGGCTGGAACGTCGACGAGGCCGTGTCGGATCTTGGTGTACGAGCATAGAGTTGGGAGGCGATTTGGCGGAATTCGTCGTAGGTTCCCTGGCAGACAAGACACAACTGTAAGTGCTCAGCCAACTGCTCCTCTTCTTCAGGGGATGTCTGGCTAGCGGCCGACAAGGCGCAAAGGCGCTGAAAGTAATCGTGAGGGGACTTCACCTGTGTCACCGGCGCACCTTTTCTTTGTTCTGATCCTCGTCAATTTCTATATAGCCGGCCAACAGATGATTTTGCATCAGGTGACTGCGAAGCTTCGCCAGGCCCCTATAAAGATGATTACGGGTATTGCCCAGCGTCTCTCCAAGAAGAGTTGCAATTGTTTCCATTTCCACCCCGTTGAAGAAGTGGAGAACCATGGTTCGGCGTTGTTTCTCATTCAAATTAGCTAAAACAACGTCCAAAGATCTTCCAAAGTCCAAGGATCGTATCCAGTCATCGGGCGTTACGTCGGGATCCGGGACAGATAAGGCCTCGTCCGAATCACCAGTCTGCCACTCCCGTTTTTTGAGGAGTCGTACTCTCTTGACACTCCGGTGATAGGTGAGATAAGAAATCCACGTCTTCAAGCTCCCTTTCGCGGGATCGAAACTTCTCGCACCTTGGTAAACATCCATGAAGGCTTCCTGAATAACATCTGCCACATCCTCTGGATTCCTTAGAATCTTTCTCGCGACACTTCGAACGGCAACGTAATAGCGGTCAAACATTTGTCCAAAAGCTATCTCAGCTTTTTCCGAATCTTTCGCTTTGTTTTGGATTGCGCCGATCAAATCGTTATCGGCGGGACAGGGCGTTGTTTTTTGAGGAACAGATTCCGCTACAAGAGATGAATCCTTTAGCGAATTTTCTAGTGGGAAGGGAAGTGCGTCGGAGCTCATAGGGTGTGAGCCTCCGTCGCCGAACTACGCGCACTGTGGCAGCTACAGAAGCTGTCGTTGGTCATGTTTACGACCAGAAAGCAAGCCGACTGCAAGTCGTCAGAACCCCAGCCCTGGGACAATAGATGCCGTGGTCGTATTTCTGACCACAGACTGTACACCTGCTCGAACATTCTGCAAGCCTTTTATTCTATGGCAGTTACTGACCTCTAAAATTTAGTTACTATGATTACTTGGTTCGTTATGTCAGCCGAACATTTATAAGATGCATTGAGAATTCACCCCTGAGCTATAAGGCATGCGGACTTTATCTGTTCAATCGTCCTTTCACGGCGGTCATAATGCCAACCGTAGGAAGCTGCTCCATGGTCAGCACTCACCTACCAACTTCTGACGTCAAGTGGCAGAAAAGTGGAACTTGGCTTGGCGAGCCTGTATCTGGGCAAGAACGAAGGCATGCGAGCTGCATTGGTTCTTCCCAATCCGGATTGCATAGAAGAACCTGAACAATACAGCTTCCGTCTTGCTCTTCGGAGCACTTCACAACGACGGAGTCCCAAAGTTCTGTGCGGCCATCGCGCACGATTCTTTGTCCGACATTCACGACGAGTGATTCGCTGCCTACTCGGAGTTGGCCATGGTCGCCTGCGTCGCAGTTGACCTGGAACTTAAACTGATCGTTAGGAGGCATGGTTTCCCTTTCCTGATCGCCGGAGACTTGAGACGTCCGATTTGTCTGCGTAGACATCATCGTTCTGGTGTGCGAGGGCTATGGCGGCGAATGCCGTATTTCAGCAGATTCTGCGTGGACCCTGCGGTCTTGAGCTGCTCGAAGGCCCATTCCAGCATCAGCTCTCCGAGATTGCCGAGCTTTCGCTTCTCGCGAGCAGCAAACTCCTCAAGCTCAGATCGCAGAGCTTGCCGGACCCGCAGACTGAGTTGTGCTTTCCATTCACCCATTGCCCAGCCATTGACTTACGACGCAAAGCACTTAGAAGCAAAGCGTGCGTTGGCTGTAGACGAGGCGTTCGATGAGGCTTTTGAACGCTAATGGTGCCATCGCAGCGGGCGTGCTCGGTTCTTAGGAGCCCGGGAGTCCATGCATGGTGAAGAACGTGGATTCTTCAAGGCCGCAGATCGGCGGTGTTTCCGTCCGTCCTCTTGTGTTCCCAGGCAATTCGTTGTCGCGTGAGGCGGCTTTGGTCGGAGCGTTCTCGCGTGGCCATCGCCTCGGTGAAGTCTGCATTCAGTGCGGCTCGGATTTCTTCGAGCCGAACTTCGTATGCTTTCATCTCCTGCTTTGGGCGGATCGAGAAGGTCTCCATGCGTTGCAGAACACGAATCAGCCGGTCTACGTTCCGGTTCCACAAAAAGAGTTCAGCGAAGGTGTCAACTTTCACGATTCGAGATTCCTTTCACCGACGCTCCGGTCGGGATTCAGACCATATTGCTCATCGAGAGCAGTGCGTACACGTAGGCTTAGCTTGGCTGTTTGCAGATTTTCTGGTCCGCTCTCGCACGGTCGTCGAGGCAGAGCAAGAGTTAGGTGGTCGGAAGGCTGACCACTTCGGTCAGGAATGCGACCAAGAAGAGACTTGCGCGGAATTTCTGTATTGCGGAGGGGGTTCAGCGACCGGCTCAGGAGTGGGGCGAGCCGGAATCACAGGGCGCGCTGAAAGTTGCGCCCGGAGGTAGAAATGGATAACTTCTCTTGCAGCCATCGTTGCACCTCATACGTGCGACTGTGGTTAGGGGCGCGTTGGTGCTAGTAACACCGGCGCGTCCCGCTACGTCACTTCGTTCGTTTCTTGCGACCGCCTCTGCCGCGGTAGTGAGCCGCCTTGTATTTCCTGACCTTCTCTACGTCGTTTTCAGCCCAGATACGAACCTTGATTCGTCCTAGCGACCGGACCGGAGGAACAGGAAACTTTCTTTCGCGTATCCAACGATTGAGCGTGTCCCAGCTAACGTCCACTAGCTCCGCGACTTCAACTGTAGAGTAAGTCGGCATTTCTATAATCGTATAGGGCTATATGATTTGTCAAGCACAAAATCGCATAGCGCATGTACGCAGCGAAACCTCCGTATGCGCCGCAAGAAGAGTATCTCAGTTGCTCAGGAATTCGAAAGTGCCAACATTAGGTGATGGCGAGTAAGCTTTGAACCCTCCGTAGTTACGACCCTGGAGCTTGTCTGAGTAAATCGGAAGAAAAGTCTCAGTTTATTGTTTGCGGCGCGGTCGAGCCGGATGCTGGTGGAGTCGATCGAGCTCAGGTTGGACCGGGTCACGATAAATGGGGCAATTCCGTTTGTGGCGTCCTCAAGTCCATTGGGGCTGGGTACGGGAAACGTATTTATGATGGGCAGGAGAGCTGGCAGCCGGCTGCCTCCCTGAGGGCCATTGTGGAACCACACCTCGCAAGCAAAGGTTCCGGTACAAAGCCGGCAGCGGCTGGCTGGGGGCTGGCGAGACGTAGCCCTTCATACGATACAAAGAACAACGTCTTGTCTCTTCCACTGTCCGCGCGTAAAAAATGAGCGATTTCCCTTCGGTGTAAAAGATCCTGCCGAAGGGGTTGTGATCAGACCAGAGGGGCGTTGTTTGTGTGCAGCGTTAGGATTGTGCTGGCAGTTCTGAAATCTCGTCGGTCGGTTCAGTTAAAGGAACCACAATTCGCATCGCCACTCCCGTTACCTGGCCAATAATCTCCGCTTCATTCGGGAATGCAAAAATACGAGGTTTGACCGGCGAGAGCGGGTGGGAGAGGAGAACCAACTTGTCGCCAACTAGCTCGCACCACGAACAGGCATATTCCATCCTGAATTCAACAAAATAGATTGGGCGGTCAAAGTCAGTCCGAACTAGTCCGGATCGTGGCTCCTTAATGTCCGGATCGATTTCGACGAAGGACCCCGGACGAAGCAGGGGATAAAGCGTGTAGTCCTTTAGTCCAACGAAACCGTATGTCCGATGGCGCAGGTCAAAGTGCTGAATGAATTCCAACGGGACTGTGCCCCAGGATTCGATCATGCGGGAAAGTAGGCTCGTCCTGCTGAGATTAAGGCCTCGGTCAAAACGGATGGGAATCTCAAGTGAGGCTGCCCTCTCGGTAAGATCGTATTCTACCAAGCGGGTTTTCGCGATCGGCATTTCGGCGTGATATTGCTTAACCTTCTTCGTGTCTACGCCGTAGAGGAGTAGAACCTGGGGATAACTCAAACCGTAGATACTGGCTAGCGTAAACAGTTTGTAGATGCTTGGCAGGGCGGCTTTTTCGTTTTCGATCTGCGTCAACCACGGACTCGAAATCAAGAATTCTGGTTTTCCTTCGGCGTCAGCGATAGTCTTGCTAAAAAGGGCTACCTCCCGCGTACTAATGCCGAGCCGAGTGCGGATTTCTTTCAGTCTCGCTCCGGGATCCACGTCATCTCCTTTGGTTCAAAAAGACCTAATGCCGACTATGCAAAACGGTATGGCAAACTGTCTAGTCGCGCGTCACCGGCGCAACAGGCGCTCGAAAAGAAGAATACTTATGATTGTCGCCGCAAGCCAGGCCGCAAAGAATCCCGTTATTGTAACAGCGAGATTATCTTTGACGTATCGGACGAGAGTACTGCTACGGTCTGACTTCCAAACAAACCACCCAATCGCAGCTGTAAGTATGAGAAACCATGACACCACAATGAGCGCCTGCCCCATCGATAGATTCGAAAGGTTGGACATGTTGCACCTCGCCCCCTACAGTTACCGCCCCAAGATGGTTGTTATAGCAAGCAGCAGAAATGCTTGCAAGAAAAATCCGACAAGCAGGAGGTTTCAAGCAGGCGAATCTGTGGCGAGATCGTCCATATCATATTGCTAACACGTAACATACAGCGATGAACCGCTGCCGTCAAGACTGTTCAGGGCGGATCATATAAACTTGCCCAAAAGCTCGAACGATTGATAGCAGAGGCCCTGCAAAGGCAAACCGGGCGGTTGCTATGGCAAGCACATTATTGGATGTGCTCCAAAGGTTTTAGTGATGATGCGAAGACCGTGCCAGGTAGAAACCAGCTCGAAAGCCGGGGTTTGGGCTCCGGATTTTCTTTTGTGTTTAAACTGCAGAGGGGAAATGGTTAGTTTCAATCAACAAGAAAAATACTAGACTCTCTAGAATGAAAAAGACTATGAAAGAAGAATGGGTTGAATTGACTGACGGCAAACGCAAAATCATCATGCCGCGGCGCGAAATGGTGAATTTGGCGCGGCGCATCTCCCGGGTATTTGGCACTGTGAAAATAATTGATCCTCCTCTCGATGTGAATCTGAGAAAACGTAGAAATGCCATGACCGAGCCATTGTTTCGTCACCACTGTTTTGAAGCCAAGACCAAACCTCGAAAGAGAAAATCTAACGAAAGCAATTTGACGGCGGGGCGACGCGAAAGGAAAAGCCGTTAACGCGGTCACTTCGGAAAGGGTCCCGCCATGAGCCCCGGCAGTACCTGCTCCCATGGTTGCTCGCAGTACGCGCACTTGATTTCGGCACGGCTAGCGTCGCTTGCCCCCGAGATCGGCGTAATCGCAACCGAGTTTTTCTTTGTGCAGTGAGGGCAAGGCAGATCGACTAAAAAGTGTGGTGCTACGGGATTAGTAGCCATTTGGGGGCCTTTCTCCCACGGTGGCTACAGCTTGAGCGTTCCAGTGTTTGTGTGCAAGCGTTTGTTTGGGCGTGAGCGCCTTGAGGCCCCCAAGGGTCGTCTAACGCGATATATGAATTCAATTCTTACCGGACAGCGCCTTGAGTAGTAGCTCTTCCACGTCAATTGTGAGATAATCCTGACACGAGCCCGTCAGAGACAAGCATCAGTCCTTGCCACAGGCTGGGAACCATGTCCCCCAAGGGAATTAGGCCGATTCAGGCGTTCCATCCACGAACACCAGTCAACGCGATTCGGGGTCGGCAGATGCTGGTGCGGATTGACGCCTGCCGCTCGCTATCATTGCCTGCAGAATGTCTTGAGCGCATGCCGGAATACCGGTGACGAAACGAAACAAGATGGCCTCAGTGGCCGGAGAGCAGCTTAAGGCGCTGCGTCGACGCCTCGACATGACCACGCGTCAGGTTGAGAGGTTGAGCCAACAGGTCGCCGACACGAAGAATAATCCTGAGTTTTACATCTCGCATGCGTGGCTCACGAACATCGAAACAGGCGAGTTCACCCCGAGTATCTTCAAGCTTTACACGCTGAGCGCTATCTACCGCTACAAGTTCGCGGACCTTTTGGGCTTCTTCGGGCTCCGTCTGGACGAGATGACCAAAGATATCCTCTCCATTCAGTTGCCCACGACGCATCTGATCGGGAAGGCAGCCGATTTGGAGGGGGAAGGCCTCAACCTCCCGACTCACTTCGAACCAGAGTTCCAACTGGAAAAGACCAGCCTTCTTCCACGGCTGATCGAGAACTGGGGCAAGATCCCTGTTTCCATGGTCTCGCACCTGAATTTTGGAAAGGCCTTGTACGGTTATATCGGCCTGGAAGACCTCACGCTCTACCCGCTGCTCCGTCCGGGATCATTTGTCGAGATTGACTCGCGCCAGAATAAAATCAAGCCTGTTGAGTGGCGAACCGAGTTCGAACGGCCTATCTACTTCGTCGAGCTTCGTGACGCCTATATATGCAGTTGGTGCGAGCTGGATGGCAACCAACTGACCGTGATCCCGCACCCACAGTCAAAGCAGGAAGTTCGCCGCTTTCAGTACCGCACCGAAGCTGAGATTGTAGGCCGTGTAACTGCCGTTGCGATGCGCCTTGTTGGCCTCGAACCGGAGTTGTCCTAGCTCGCCAACGGCTCCAACTTTGAAAATTCCGTTGTGCTCCATTCTGGTTGGTCATAATTCGAACCACTGGAATGCTAGACACCTAGTCATAAAGCTACGGGATGACTAAATTTGTCAGAGAAATGAACGTGCAGACGCTACGCAATCGCCCCTCACCAGGAAAGCACTGATTCTACTTAAAGGTCGGTACTGGTCCTCACAAGCCTGACCTTTCGAGCAGGTTTCTTAGACAATATAAAGACCTATAATCTCATTGTCTCGATCTGACATTAACCATCACTACTATAGTGAGGGGACTCCCTCAGATCGAAGGAGGATTTTGTCCATGAAAAGAATAGAGACAGTTTTCATATCCGTTGGATTCTCAATCCTGGTTACCTTGAGCATTCTGCTGGTTTTAGGGAACAAAATCTCTAACACGTTGTTCCCCTCGGCGCAGCCCGTACCCTATGGTCTGAGAGCCGATGGAGATCCTGTTCCACCATTTCCGCTCAAACCCGCGTCTGCCAATCTTGCGGATACAGTGGTCGTCATCGCGGACGGAGATCCAGTACCCCCATTTCCACACCCTCCGCTCGGCTCGAACTTACGAGTCGGCGAGTTGAGGCATCACGCGGCTGGGGAAGGCCAACTATCCTCAGTCTAGGCCAAGAATATCTATCTGGCTGACTCGTAACCCGCTGGAGCGCATCTCTCTTGCATTTACTCCCTCAAGATGCAGTGCTATGATGCGCTCCAGTAGAGATGCACCTAACCGCATCTGCGAACGCCCTGTGGACTCTCACTTTTATCTTTGAGGTAGTCCTTTGCGCGTTCGTCATTCACCGGCGTTTGTGGCGACGCCTGCCGCTGTTCACAACGTATGTGCTATTCAAGTTCTTCGTGACGGCAGCATTGTGGCTGGTCTACAAACGATTTAGCTACGACTCCGATTTCGCTCGTTACTTCTATTGGTCCACGCAGTCACTTCTGCTGGTGACGCGTGGAAGTGTTTGCGTGGAGTTGTGCCTGCTGGCATTCAAGAATCGGCCGGGCCTTTGGGTTCATGCGCAGAGAGTTCTGAATTCTGTAACTGCTGTGGTTTTAGTCTATGTGGTGATTGACGCCTATCGCCAAGCCTATTTCGCGACAAAAATCATCCTCTCAAGTGAGAGCGGCCTTGAGCTAAGTGTGGCGATTCTTTTGGCGTCGTTTCTTCTTATCGCCAGTCGGTATCGAATTCCAATAGAACGCGCGCCGTCTCTTATTGCCGTCGGCATGTGTATGCACTCCTCTTTTAAGGTATTGAACACCAGCCTTCTCAAGCCCTGGTTAGATCCACATTTTTCCTGGTGGAATAATGCGCAAGCGATTTCATTTCAAGTGGCGTTGGTCATATGGATCTTCGCGTTGAGAAGGCCACTGCCTGAGACGAAGCCCGCTCCGACCTTGCTTCCTATGGGAGTGTATCAATCGTATGCGCGGCTGGTCGGCCAGCGCCTTAAAGACTTGGACCGCGATATTCAGGAGGTAACGAAGCCGTGACGGAACTCCCAGTCTTCCTAATCATCTTTACTGTCTTGATCGTATTAGTAGTGTGGGTCACCTTGAATCAGCTGGCCCCACGTCGCTCTGCCGAAAAGGACGCCTGCCTCCCCATCGACCTCTTGCTCCCGACTGCCTATCTGGAGAATTCTTCTGAGATTGAGCGGCTCACGGCCGAGCTGGAGCAAGAACGTACCCAAAATGCAGCGTCTGAAGGCTTTCGCAAAGGTCTAACTCCCGCTCGACGCCGAACGTTGAAGAAGCTATTGGTCGGGTTGAAAGAGGATTTTTCGCGTCTGGATCGCTTGATGTGTACGGTAGCGGCCCTAGCACCTGAGGTCGAGGGCCGGCAGGAAATGCAACGATTTTGGCTCTGGATTCGTTTCCGGTTGCACTACAGTCTTGCTCGGCTGAGCCTGATGGTCGGGAGGTTCTCGCAACCGGAGCTGACCTCCATTTGCAAATTGTTCGACCGTTTGACACTCAGGACGCAGGTTGAGCTAGAGGCTCTTGAACACAGCTCCCTGAGGCCTCTCCGCTCAAAACTGGGAACGTAAAGCCTCCAATTCCAGTAATGAATGAAATAATAGAATGTGTAGAGTAAAGTGCTACCACGGAATCGTTTGTTGCTCCCGTGTGAAGCAATTGAAGTCAGCCTATAAGTGCGGAAGAAAATACCGCTGAAAATATTAGAATTCCTTCTGCTTCAAATCGCATCTAAGAACGGGGTCCGCGGAATTCCCATTTTTCGGGTTTGATTGAATGGAGGCGATTCTTAGAGGCTCATCCCAATCGGGATTGCAGAGGACAACCTGAACTCCCAGGGAGCCGTCTTCCTTTTCATCGCATTTGACCTGAAGGGAGACCCACATCTCTTCCCTGCCTTCACGTCGAATGCGTTGCTCAATCTGGACTAATACTGAGTCACTGGCAAGCTCATGATGATGCGAATTTCCCGCATGACAGCGCACTTTGAACTTCTGGTTGTCCAGGCTCTTAGTTGTGTTCAATTTGGCTCACCAATCCTTGAGGTATAAGGGGCGCTTGAGGTCGATTTGATAGACCCCACTTCCTGTTTTCTTGTGGCCCGCACGTCCATTCGTGATCGCCTCCTAAGCTGAGCCAAGACCGAAAGGGCTCATCCCGTTTCGTGAAAAGACCTTCCGTGAAGTACAACATTGGGACAATTTTCTTCCGCTGCACGATTCAAGTTGCACGCGCTTTTCTTGGCTAGCACGCGTGAAACACTAGACTTACTATCGGTCAGCCCGGTCAGGGGACAACATCGGAGAAAACCCGGAAATGATCTGCGGGATTTCATGCAAGTGAGGGGCCATATGTTGACCGCCTCGTACTCCGGGTCGAGGAGTGGGGGAAACCCGCTGGCCGCGAATGAGTGCCCATTTGAGAGAGATCTCGTCGGAAACTGTGCTTGCTGTGAAAGGTCTTGGCGCCCCTTCTCCGCAAAAAACTTGAAGTGTTTGCTATGGCTGCGACCTAGTTGCGGCGTGTCGCACTACATCCAAGAGATGAACCGAGCTACCCGGCTACCCAACGACGCGGTCTTCGTGTCCTTGCCGACTTTGACTTGTCGAAGGTGAGTCAATTTCGCTCCGAATGGAAAGATGGTCCACGTTCGAGCGCCAAGAAACTCGAACGGTTGCGCGCATTCTTTCGCTTCGCTCAAAAACGAAAGTGGGTAACCGAAAATCCGGCACTCGATCTGAAGGCCCCGAAGATAACTCTCTGTCCTACCCTTCCATTTGGCCGCGAAGAGATGGTGCGAATTCTCTCAGCAGCTGACCAATACAAAGAAGAGATGCCGAGTCACGGGATCGAGAACGGACGGCGCATTCGCGGTCTTGTTCTTCTACTTCGTTACAGCGGGATGCGAATTGGTGATGGGGTCAACTTCAGCACAGATAGGCTCGAAGGCAACCGTCTCTTCCTCTACACGCAGAAGACGGGTGTCCCAGTGAACACAATCCTTCCGGGATTTGTCTTGTCGGCGTTGGAAGCAACGCCAAAAGTCACAGAGAAGTTTTTCTTCTGGAGCGGAAGGGGAAAGCTAGAAAGCATCGTGCGGAGCTGGCAAACGCGATTGCGCA
>Ga0137396_10000106_pt1 | contig 31274 bp, 18 predicted proteins | sample czc16metaG_FD_108284 | JGI IMG/M metagenome (GOLD analysis project Ga0137396, IMG submission 108284) | Vadose zone soil microbial communities from Angelo Coast Range Reserve, California, USA - czcobulk3.16 metaG | ecosystem: Environmental > Terrestrial > Soil > Vadose zone | place: USA...
CATTTCGACGCACACGATCAATCTCCAGGAGCAATTGCTTCACAAAGACATTCCGATTCTGAAAAAAGTGCTGCCGGTCGAGTTCGACGCGGCGTTGATGAAAGGCCGGCAAAATTATCTTTGTCCGCGCCGGCTTGAGCGCGCGTTGCAAAGTTCAAAGGAACTGTTTACCGGCCCTGAAACAAACGAGATCCAACGGATCGCGGAATGGGCGAGCAAAACGCGCGACGGTTCGCTGAGCGATTTGTCGATTGAGCCCGATCCGAAGGTTTGGGCGCAAGTCTGCAGCGAAGCGCACATCTGCACCCAAAAAACCTGCGGGCAGAATCCGCGCTGTTTTTATCAGCAGGCCCGGAAGCGGTTGCTCGCGGCGGACGTGATCGTCCTCAACCACACGCTGCTCTTCATGTTGCTCGGCAGCCCAGCCGAACAGGAGGGACGTGAGAGCGGTTTTCTTTTCCCGAACGACTTCATCATTTTCGATGAGGCCCACACGGTTGAGCAAATCGCATCCAAGCAAATTGGGGTCGGCGTTTCGCAATACGGCCTAAGATCGACCATTCAGCGGCTCTACAACGCGCGCACAAAAAAAGGACTCTTCACCGTCATGCGTGATGCCGCCGGGGTCCGTCTCGCAGCTGAGTTGATCGATGACGTGGAGAAATTCTTCGATGCGGTCGAATCGAAATCCGATTTTAGAAAGGGCCGCGAGTTTCGCGTGCGCGATGTCGATCTTGTCCCGGATACGATCACCGGTCGCTTGGTCGCGCTCCAGGCGCGTATCGCCGAAGTAGTAAAACGCGCCGATGACGAAATTTTGAAAGCCGAGCTGCAGGAATTTGGCCGGCGCGTTCGCGATGCGCGGGACGGGATCAGCATTTTCCTGGAGCAAGGCGCGCCTCAACATGTCTACTGGGTCGAGCGCACCGGCAAGACCGCGCAGTTTCTTTCGCTCAACGCCGCACCGATCGATCTCGCGCCGGTTCTTCGGCGGATGATTTTTCGGGATAATTGCTGTTGCGTGATGACCAGCGCCACGCTCGCGGTCGGTCGCGAGGACCTCGCTTATTTTCGCGAACGGATCGGCGCGACCGAAGCCGAACCGCTGCAGCTCGGCAGTCCGTTCGATTTCCAGAAGCAGATGAAAATATTCGTCGTGCAAAAAATGCCCGACCCGCGCGACGCTTCTTATCAGAAAGAACTCGAGCGTTGGATCGCGCATTTCGTCGAGAAAACCGATGGCTGCGCTTTTGTTCTTTTCACCAGTTATCGCGACATGCAGCAGGTGGCCGGTGAGATGCAGAAATTTTTTGCGGAGCAGAAGATGAATCTGCTGGTTCAGGGCGGCGGCGCGCCGCGCACAAAATTGCTCGAGCAATTCAAATCCACGCCCCGCAGTGTGCTTTTCGGGACGGACAGTTTTTGGGGCGGTGTGGATGTGCCGGGTGAAGCGCTTTCGAACGTAATTATCACCCGATTACCGTTCGCGGTTCCCGACACTCCTCTGATCGAAGCGAAGCTGGAACTCGTTCAGGAACGCGGTGGGGATGCGTTCACCGAGTATTCGCTCCCGGAAGCGATCTTAAAACTGCGACAAGGCGTCGGTCGTCTGATCCGAACCAAGACCGACCACGGGATCATCGTGATTTTGGATAATCGGATCGTGACTAAACCCTACGGCCGGGCGTTCATGCAGGCGTTGCCCAAATGCCCGGTGGAAATCGTTTGAATTCGATATTAAAAAGGCTGACGCGGCCCGGCGCGCATTGGGAAATGCTCGCGGTCACGGGCGTGTTGTTCGTCTTGGTCGCAGTATTTGTCGATCTTAAGCCGGTGGTGGAGGAGAATTTTTTCTTTTCCACCAGCGACCCGGGTTTCGGACAATCCAAAAAGATCGAGCAGCGTTTCCCGTCGCAGCCGGAGGTTATCCTGAACGTGTCGTCCCGGGATATTTCTTCGCCGCGCTACCTCGCTGGGATCCAAAAGCTCACGCAGCAGATCAACACGATCGACGAGGTGAGCGCGGTCAAGAGTTTGGCCGAGGGGCCGAAGAGTTTTCAAGACGCGCTGGCCAGCCCGTTTTGGAGCCGGTTGCTGATCGCCGAGGACCGCAAATCGAGCAATGTGCTCGTCTTCCTTGAAAACAAGGATCCCGAGAAGCCGATCAAGCGCATCGAGCGCATCATGCACGAGTTCGATGAAACAGATTTTCGAATTCACATCGCCGGTCCGCCCTATGTCGTGGAGATGATCCGACGCAGCTTGGCCCACGATTTCGGGTACTTCAGCCTCACCGCAGTCGTTTTGTTTGGCCTGACCATGGCCGCGATGTTCCGGTCTGGTCGGGTGTTTCTGGGAATGCTGGCTACCTGCACCAGCGCCGTTTTGTTGACGTTGCTCCTCCAATCAGTGCTCGGCAAAAAGATTGGGATCCTGACCGTCAATCTCGGCACCATCGTCTTTGTGGTGGCGATGTCGCACTTGGTCTACATGACCTTCAACTGGCAGACGCTCGCCGACCGGAGGCACCGCCTCGGAAAGGAATCGCCCGATCTCGGAACAGACGCGCTCCGCATGACCTTTCCACCGTCGTTTTGGTCGATGATTTGCGCATCGCTCGGTTTTGCCAGCTTGTTGATTGTCGAAGCCAAGCCGCTGCGCGAGCTCGGATTCGGCGGCGTGCTCGGATCGGTGGTGGCTTTCGCCTGCGCTTATGTGATGTATCCGCCGTTTCTGCGGTGGGCGGTGCCACGCAAAAGCAAAATCGTCGAAGCCGAACCTCCGAAGAGATTTTGGGCGCGCCCATTTCCAATTTTGTCCGCGGCCGTAATTCTCGTTAGCGCAGTTCTGGGGTTCGGTCTCAGAAAAGTAAACACCGATCCGAGCCTGCTTGATTATTTCAAGCCGCACCAGGAACTACGCGACGGACTGGAATACGTCGACCGCAGCGGCGGTTGCAATCCGCTCACCCTGGTCGTCTCCGCAACCGACGGCAGCAAATTAAACACCGACGACGCTTACCAGAAAATGTGGACACTGCACGGCGCGCTCGAGAACTACAAAGATGTCGGAACGGTCGTTTCGTTGCCGACGCTTCTGGCCGAAGGCGACCGGACGCCGTTTTCATTTCTGATCAGCTACGAAAAGATGATGGAGATCATGGCGCAACCCAAGTACGCGCGAGTGGCGAAGAGTTTCGTCACCGAGGACCGCACTCAAGCAGTTTTCCTGCTGCGAATGGTCGAAGCGCGCCGCGATAAACTTCGTCTCGAAGTGGTGGACGATCTTCGCTCGATCACCCGCAAGCACGGATTTACGACATCCCTCGTCGGTGGCATTTACTATTTGCAAGGCCGCCTGGCCAAGCTGGTCGCTTCCAGTTTAGTGACCGGACTGTTCTGGCTGAATCTTCTGTTCGTTGTCATCGCCTTGGTCGTTGCCCGCTCCGTCCGCGGCGCTTTGGCGATGATCGTGAGTCTGACGCTGATGCCGTTGTGCATGCTCGGCGGCATCGGCTGGTTCAATATCCCGGTGGATATCATTTCAGCGCCGGCCACGAACGTGTGCATCGGCATCGCGATCGACTCGATGATTCACCTTGTCTTTGGCGTTCGCCGCGCCGAGCGCGATGGAAAGAAAGGCTGGTCGGCCTGGGTGGCTGGGCGCGAAGAACAATGGCGCGGAATCGTTTATTCGGACGTGATTATTGCGGCGGGCTTTGCGATTTTCGTGCTATCAAATTTTCCGCCGACCCAACGTTTCGGTTTGGTGGTACTGGCGGGTCTGATTGTCGACATCCTGGCAAACCTGTTCGTTCTTCCGCTCCTCGGCGGCTCCCAATTGAAGAAAAAGTAAAGCCGCGTGGCGCAGCTTTACGCCCGAAGAAGAAATAGCTTGCGCGTCGCCTCTGCGCATCCTTGCTCACTACGGCGGCTGAGGTTATGGAGGCTAAGGAAGCCCAGTAAGCGTCTGTTGCCTCGTAATGAATACGTCGGTCGAATCGATGCGGCCACTCTCGTCAATGTCCATTCGGAAGTTCGAGGAGTTAGCGTTCTGAAGGCTCTGCTGTCGGAGTTGGAACACATCAGTTGAATCAACCCGGCTGCTCGCGTTCACGTCGCCAAGTAGCACGCCCATCGTGGCGGCAACTGAGGCGCTACCGTTGCCCTGTGAGTCAATCACATTCGCTAAGGTCGCGGTAACGTATTGGGCATTAGTAACGCCAGTGAGATTGATGATGTACTGATGGGCATCATTACCGATTCCGCTATTCTTTACGACACCAGTTCCACTCGTCACGCTGGCGCGTTGCACACTGGTCAGCGTATTGGCAAAGATAAAAACAATCGTGTAATCGCCATTCGCGCCGCCGCTACGGCATTCGATACCCGGACGGCCCGCGAGCGGAAGATCGACATCGAACGTACCAGCGCTGCCATGGGTCATCCTCGATGCGACGGCGTTCAAGTGCACCGGTGGCGGTTCCGCTATCTTGGCGATGAAAGCGTCATCTGTGCCGAGTAGGTTTCCCTGAAACGGATTCATCACTGGGAAATTTGTCGACCATGTCTGCCCGGCAATGTAAGCGGTTCCGGAAGCGTCAACGGCAATACCGAACCCCAGGTTCAGCGAGTTGCCGCCAAGGTAGGTCGAATAAACCATGCTATTGCCTGCCGCATTCAGCTTTGTAATGAAGGCGTTATCGCCGGGGCCGGCCTTGGCGGACTGAATTGCGTTTGCAATAGGGAAATCTTTCGAGTCAGTGCTCCCGACGATGTAGGCCTCGCCGGCACTGTCTAGCGCTATCCTGCTGAGATTGCCTTCGCTTCCGCTTCCGCCGAGATAGGTGGAATAAACCAGCGCACTGCCGGCCGAGTTCAACTTCGCTACAAAGGCGTCCGCGTCGCCGCCGCCGAACGCTGGCTGAAATGCGTTCACCGTGGAAAAGTCATTCGAGCGTGTCTTACCGGTAATGTAGGCGTTACCCGAAGAATCTACCCCTATGCCGAACGCCACGTCGAGATCGCTCCCACCCAGGTAGGTCGAGTACACGAGCGTGTTTCCGGCGGGACTGAACTTTGTCATGAAGATGTCGGAGCCGCCGGCCAAATTAGCCTGCAGCGGATTCTTAGTTGGAAAGCTGCTTGAGTAAGTGTAGCCCGTAACGTAAGCGCTTCCTGAAGAGTCCAGAGCTATACCGAATCCTTCATCGATGCCGCTTGGGCTGAAACCGGAGCCTGAACCACCTCCGCCAAGATAAGTAGAATAGACTAAGGTCGTACCGTCGGCACTTAACTTCGTGACGAAGGCATCTATAGCTAAGCCGCCGCCCATTGCGAGCATCGGTTGGTAGGCATTCTTCGTCGGGAAATCGATTGAAGCAGTCTCTCCCGTAACATAAGCACAGCCGGAAGAATCTACGGCGATCCCGAAGGCGTTCTCAGCGTTCGTGCTGCCACCTAGATACGTTGAGTAGACCAGCGCGTTTCCAGCCGGACTTAACTTGGTAACAAAAGCGTCAGAAGAATTGCCAGGAAGAATGCCGGTAGTGCTGATAGGTTGGAAAGCAGTGGGAGTAACAGGAAAATTCGGCGACTGCGTGAATCCGGTGATGTACGCGCTCCCCGCGCTGTCAACGGCGATGGCAAAAGCCTTTTCAGCATTCATCCCGCCCAAGTACGTTGAATAGATTACTGTGCTTCCCGATCGGTCGATCTTTGTAACGAAGACGTCGTAAAGACCTCCCCCGTATGCTGGCTGCTCAGGATTCGCAGTCGGAAAGTCAATCGTGCTCGTAAACCCGGTAACATAGATGTTCCCTGCAGAGTCAACAGCGATGGCTTGAGCACCGTTGTCAGCGGGTGAACGAGGTGCAGCGGTACCTCCTCCGAGATAAGTGGAATAGGTAAGAACGGGATCAATCACCAGTGGACGATTCCGATCAAAGGTCGCGACCTTAAAACCAACTTCGCTCGGGCCGTTGATCACGTAACCGCCGACCAACTCTCGCCTTTTGCCGCCGATCTCCTGATAAATTACAGGACGGTGTTGCCTTATCTCATTACCACGTTTAGTCCGGACGACCAGCGCGCCGTCCTTATCGATTCGCAACCGCGAAGTCCCCTCAAAGGCGAAACGGATGCGCCGTGGGTCGGAGCCAGGCGCAACGACAAAGTCATACTCAAGTTGTCGCTGACTTCCGCGAAAGATGAGATCAACGCCTGGGTAAACTCCGGCGTACTTCACCCGCGCATATTGCGGGACGTCCGTCGTCCACTTCGCCGGATCATTGCCAATGAAGTAGCTGCTCTTACCGGGAAGAAGGTCAATCCCAGCGACATCAGGTGCAGCATTCCCGCCCAGGACCTTCATACGGAACTCGCCGAAAGCGACCTCGGACGCGGTAAAATAGAACGCGGCTCCAGATGTATGCGTGATAAAGCGTACGTGGGGGTTAGCCTGCCCAATGTTCAGCTCAAACGAAATCGGCAGAGTGCCAAACACCGAGAGCCTCGACTCGGCAAGACCGAATGCTGAGGTGGCGGCGACGACGACCAGAGCGCTAACAAAAGTAACGTATCCTTTCATAACTCTGTTTCCTTAAGGAAGTGAGGTCAGCGTCTGTTGGCGCGTAATGAAAACGTCGGTCGAATCGATGCGGCCGCTCTCGTCAATGTCCATTCGGAAGTTGGAAGAGTTGGTGATTTGAAGAGTCTGCTGTCTCACTTGGAAGACATCAGTAGAATCAACGCGACCGCTTGCATCCACATCACCAAGGAGCACACCCATCCGTTGAGAAACTGTGTTGCTAAAGTCGCCAGCTGAGTCAGCCACATTACTCAAACTAACGGTGATTACTTGGGCGTTAGCTATTCCGGTTAAGTTCACGATATAATTATGAGCGTCGTTACTGTCGATGTAACTGCTAGCTATCGAGCCAGTGCCGCTGGTCACACTCGCGCCACCCACACTCGTTAGGCCTTTGGCGAAGTTGAATACCATCATGTATTCATGATTCGCGCCGCCACTGCGGCACTCAATTCCAGGATTTCCAACTGGCGGAAGATCGATACCGAATGTGCCAGCGGTGCCATGAGTTTTGGGTGAAGCGGCGCCAACCAATTGCACCGGCTTCAGATTGACGATAGTGAGAAAGTTATCCCAAATGCCTCCGCCGTACGTCGTTTGCGGCGCGGAGTTGGTCACCGGGAAGTCGTTAGATCCAGTCCGGCCCGCGATGTAGAGCTGATTATTCCAGAGATCTATTCCGTAGGTCGAGTCCTGACCACTGCCGCCGAGATAGGAGGAGAGAAGCAACGTTGTGCCTCCCGGCGAAAGTTCGGCAACCCATCCGTCGCTATCCGTACCGTATGTCGATTGAAACGCTCGCACCAGTGGCAGATCGCTGCTCGACGTGTACCCAGACACGAAGATGTTCCCAGATTTATCAAGCTTGAGGGCGAAAAGGCCGTCGTAATCGCTCGCACCGAGGTAAGTAGAGAATACAAGCGCGGACCCGTCCGCCGAGAGTTCGGTGACGAAGCCATCGTCAATGCCGGCGTTACTAGGCTGGACGACTCCGGGCGTGGTGGGAAAATCGGTGTCGTTAGTCTCGCCATCGACATAGGCGTGTCCGTTCGAGTCGATGGCGATTGCTGAAGGGCGCGTGTAGTTGCTTCCGGCGCTAGCACTGCTTCCTTTGCTGCCGCTGAGCAACGTCGAATAAATTAAGCTGGAACCAGTGGGGTTGAGCTTGGTGATGAATGCAACTGTTCCCGGCGTGTGGACACGCTGGTACGCTCCCAATGTAGTCGGGAAAATAAGTGATTGGGCTTGCCCTGTAACGAACGCGTTTCCGGCGCTATCCGCTGCCACCGCCGAGCAGAAGTCGTTAGACAGACCGCCTAAGTAAGTGAGGTACATCAGCCCAGCGGATCCAGCGGCGTCAGTTCTGATCCGTGCGACAAAGCCGTCAGATTCTCCGCCGATGATCGGCTGCGCTGCGCCCGATGTGACCGGCAGATCGATCGCGTTGGTTCCGCCGACGACATACAGAGTTCCGTCTGTTCCAACAGTAATTGCGACGCCGATAGTCTCGACGTTGGCCGGAGGAAAGGCGTGAAACGGATTGATCGGCACGGGCACGCCATCCGACTGTGAGCCGCCCAGGTAGGTTGAGTAAATGACTCTCGTTCCGTCGGCACTGATCACGGTGACGAAAGCGGCGTCGCCGGTAACAGTGCGTTGCACGGCGTTGGCCGTGATCGGGAAATCTGTTGATGCGGTCACGCCGGTGACCACCGCGTTGCCATTTGCATCAACGGTTAAACCGAAGACGCCGTCCCAACCAGATCCGCCAAGGAACGTCGACCAAAGTAGATTTCCATTTCTATCGTACTTGGCGACGTAACCATCCTGGCCACCGCCTCCATAAGTTCTTTGCAGCGCGTTAGTCGTGACTGGGAAATCAGCCGCCTGCGCGTCGCCCGCGATATAAACGTTGCCGGAACTGTCGGTGGCGCACGCCCAGGTGATCTCAAATCCGCTACCGCCGAGATAGGTCGAGGCTATGACTACAGGCGACGCGGAGGTCGATGCGTCCACGGTGTAACGCTCTGTAAGCGTACGTCCGACCGTAGGAAAAGTGGCTGTGGCATAGTCGCCGACGGCCCAGCAGTCAGATCCCGGCACGCACGTAACGGCGTGGAGGACAGGGTTCTTCATGGCGCTAGTGTCAGCCGAGCTGGCGATGGTCCATCCCTTCCCGTCCCACTGCTCGATCAGGGTCTGAGAGACGCTGTTCGTACTTTGGTAGCCGGCCGCCCAGCAGTCCGACGCTGATCTACACGATACGCTGAAGAGGACGTCCACTTGTGTGCTCGCGTTGGGCGAAGTGACGACCGCCCACGAAGTCCCGTCCCAGCGCTCGATGAGCGTCTGAACGGAAAAGCCGACGGGGGTCCTGCTTAGGTAGTCTCCGACGGCCCAGCACTCCGACCCCGACACGCACGTTACCGCGAAAAGGTGATTGTCCTGGATAGGAAGGGTGTTGGGCGAGGGGACAATGGCCCACGAAGTTCCGTCCCAGCGCTCGATGAGCGTTTGATTGTTGCTGGTGAGACTATTTTTGTAGAAGCCAACCGCCCAGCAGTCCGACGCCGACACGCACGTTACACCATAGAGGACGTTGTGCTCAGTGGCGCTGGTGCTCGGCGAGTTGACGATCGTCCAGGAGATCCCATCCCAGCGCTCGATCAGTGTCTGATTGACGCTGCCCGTGTAGTAGCCGCCCACGGCCCAGCATTCCGATGCCGACACGCACGTCACGCCGTAGAGAAAGTTGTTTCGTGTGGCGCTGGTATTGGGCGAATCGACGATGGCCCATGAGGTCCCATCCCAGCGCTCGATGAGCGTCTGAGCGGCGCCGGCGTTGTAGTAGCCGACCGCCCAGCACTCCGAGGCGGATACACAAGTCACGCCGTAGAGAAAGTTGCTCTGCGTGGCGCTCGCGTTCGGCGAGCCGACGATCGCCCACGAGGTCCCATCCCAGCGCTCGACGAGCGTCTGAGAGACGCCGCCCACGGCGAAGTAGGTGCCGGCGGCCCAGCAGTCCGACGCCGACACGCACGTCACGCTTTGGAGAAAATTGTTCGCCGTGGGGCTGGTGTTGGGCGAGCTAACAACGGTCCAGCTGCCCGCTGCCGGAGCGAGCGGCAAGCTGGTCGCGGCCAGAGTCGTCTTACCGCTTAATTGGCCAGCGTGTTTGCCCGCAAAGACTGACTCGCCGGGTGACCTATTAGCAGAGGTTGTTATCCCGCTGAATGGTGTCGCTGCGACACTCAGCATCGCCATGAGTGCGCCAACCGAGAAAAGAGCAAAACCAACTAAGACGCGCGCATTGAAAATGCCAGATTGAGCAGTAGAATCTTTTCGCATGGCGGTCCTTAAACTCCGTGCGGAACTGGTCAGCTACGCAAGTAAGAATCGTAATCGGGAGCGCGTACGGCTGTATGATTGGTCAAGTATTAAGGAAGCGCGGTCAGTGTCTGTTGCCGGACAATGAAAACGTCGGTCGAATCGATGCGGCCGCTCTCGTCAATGTCCATTCGGAAGTTGGAAGAGTTGGTGATTTGAAGAGTCTGCTGTCTCACTTGGAAGACATCGGTTGAATCAACCCGGCCGCTTGCGTCGACGTCGCCAACCAGCACGCCCATTGAAGCTGGCACTGCGCTGCTAAAGTTACCAACTGAGTCAGTCACATTAGTTAGGCTAACAGTGATAACTTGAGCGTTGGTAACTCCAGTAAGATTCACAATGTAGTTATGAGGATCGTTATTGTCGATGGTACTACTACTGACTGATCCCATCCCACTGACATTCGCGCTAGCTACACTCGTTAATGTGTTGGCGAAGCTAAATACGAGTGTGTAATCGCCATTCGTGCCGCCACTGCGGCATTCAACTCCACGCGTTCCGGTGGGCGGCAAGTTAATGTCGAACGTCCCAGCGCTGCCGTGGACTTTCCTCGATACGACGCTCACCAACTGCACCACAGGTATCGTATAATGCTCCGTAAGCGTCAGGCTGACACTACCGTTGTAGTAGTAGCCGACGGCCCAGCAGTCTGACGCCGAGGCGCACGTCACGCCATAGAGGAAGTTGCTCAGCGTGGCACTGGTGTTGGGCGAGTTGACGATGGCCCAGGAACTCCCGTCCCACCGCTCGATTAACGTCTGACCGAGGCTGGTGCCGGACAGGCCTACGGCCCAACATTCGGACGCCGACGCGCATGTCACGCCAAAGAGGTGATTGTACTCCGTAGTGCTGGTGTTGGGCGAGTTGACGATAGCCCACGAGGTCCCGTCCCAGCGCTCGATGAGGTTCTGATACACGCCATTCTGAACGGCGTTGCCGGTGAAGTAGTAGCCGACGGCCCAGCAGTCTGACGCCGAGGCGCACGTCACGCCGTCGAGGTAATTGTCCAGCGCGCTGGTGTTGGCCGAGTTGACGATAGCCCACGAGGTCCCGTCCCAGCGCTCGATGAGTGTCCGGTTGATGTTGTAAGCGCCGACGATACTCTGGGAGAAGCCGACGGCCCAGCAGTTGGACGCCGACACGCAGGTCACACCGTAGAGGAAGTTTTTCGCCCAGGCGGTGGCGTTGGGCGAGGTGACGATGGTCCACGAGGTCCCGTTCCAGTGCTCGATGAGCGTCTGGTCGATGTTAAGAGTACCAACGCCGACGATCTCGGAGTAGCCGACGGCCCAGCAGTCGGACGCCGACACGCAGGTCGCGCTATTGAGGAGGTTGATTTGCGCCGCGTTAGGCGAGGTGACGATGGTCCACGAGGTCCCGTCCCACCGCTCGATGAGAGTCTGATAGACGCTAGGGCCGCTGACGTAGAAGCCGACGGCCCAGCAATTGGACGCCGACACACACGTCACGTCGGAGAGGACGTTGTTGTACCGCGACGCATTAGGCGAGGGGACGGCGGCCCACGCGATCCCGTCCCAGTGCTCAACGAGGGTCTGGGGAGCGCCGCTGCTGGCGACGTAGAAGCCCACGGCCCAACAGTCAGGTGCCGACACACGCGTCACGCCCAAGAGGTTGTTCTGCGTGGTACTGGTGTTGGGCGAGCTAACAACGGTCCAGCTGCCCGCTGCCGGAGCGAGCGGCAAGCTGGTCGCGCCCAGCGTTGTCTTACCGCTTAATTGGCCAGCGTGTTTGCCCGCAAAGACTGACTCGCCGGGTGACCTGTTAGCCGAGGTTGTTATCCCGCTAAATGGTGTCGCTGCGACACTCAGCATCGCCATGAGTGCGCCAACCGAGAAAAGCGCAAAACCAACTAAGACGCGCGCATTGAAAATGCCAGATTGAGCAGGTAATTTTTTTGGTACCATGATCTCGCCTTCCTGCCAATTGTACTTCGGTTCTCGCTCATCAATCGGTCCCATAGGTCGAGAAATTATTGTGATTGCATCAAACCGCGATCGCTGCTCGCCCACTCAGCAAATCCCGGCCAAGGAAAGGAACAGAATTCCAGAGCCTACTGCGCTTAGGGAACAATGGTAACGGTTGCCTTTGTCGGCTTACCTAGTTTGTAACCCGCTCCCGTTTGCAGATTCATCGCCGCTGTCTTTTTCTTTTTCGCCCCGGTGCTACTCGATGCAGTGAGCGTGGCAGAGGCTGACGACTGTCCTGCTGGGATTGTAAGCTGTCCTGGCGCGCCGCTCAGCGTGTAATCAGATCCCATCGCTGCGCTGCCACTCATCGAGTACTGGACAGTTGTAGATTGAGACACTGGCTTTGAAGCAGCAACTGTAAACGTCGCGCTGCCTCCTTGTTTAATTTGAGTCGGTGCAACAGCGACACTGACCTTTGGAGTCGCGCCAGGCGCTGGCGTTGGCGTCGGACTAGGAGTAGCAGTCGGTGTAAGTGTAGGTGTCGGCGTCGCGGTCGGGGTTGGTGTTGCGGTCGGAGTTGGCGTTGCAATTGGAGTTGGAGTCGCACTCGGAGTGATCGTGGGTGTGGGAGTGATTGTTGGCGTCGCCGTAGGTGTGGCCGTGGCCGTCGGAGTAGGTGTAGGAGTTGGAGTCGGTGTGGAAGTGGGACTAGGAGTCGACGTCGGAGTAGCTGTCGGCGAGATTGTCGGAGTAGGCGTTGGCGTTGGACTTGGCCCGCCGGTTAGATCGACAATCGTCACAAAGTTGTCCCAGACTCCGCCACCGTACGTTTTTTGCGGCGCGTTGTTTGTGACCGGAAAATTCGTGGAAGCCGTTCTGCCGCCGACGCACAGCTGGTTGTTCCAAAGATCAAGGCCATACACTGAGTCCTGATCGTTACCGCCAAGATAGGAGGAGAAAAGCAACGCGGTCCCGCCAGCTGAAAGTTCGGCCACCCATCCGTCGTAATAACCACCGAACGTCGACTGGAAAGGCAGCACGAGCGACAAATCGTGACTCGCGCTGTAACCGCCGACAAAAATATTGCCGAAATGGTCGAGCTTGAGTCCGAACAATCCGTCGTAATCGCTGGCGCCGAGGTAAGTGGAAAAGATCAGCGCGGAACCGTCGGCGGATAATTCGGTAACAAATCCGTCATCAATGCCGGCATTCGCGGGCTGCACCACTCCGGGCGTTGTCGGAAAATCGGTGGCGTTGGTCTCGCCATCCACGTAAGCGTGTCCGGCCGCGTCGATCACGATGGCTGAAGGCGCGGTGTAGTTCGTTCCCGCACTCGCGCTTCTTCCTTTGCTGCCGCTAAGCAACGTCGAATAGATAAACTTCGTCCCATCGGGATTAAGTTTCGTGACGAACCCGGCTGTTCCCGGTGCGTGAAAGAGCTGAAACGCGCCGAGCGTCACCGGAAAATCAAGCGATTGCGTTTCGCCAGTCACGAAAGCGTTACCGGCCGCATCCACCGCGATCGCCGAACAGAAATCGCCGGTCAGCCCTCCGAGGTAGGTGAGATAAATTATTCCGCTCGGCCCGGCGATGCGCGGATTGATTCGCGCGATGAAACCATCAGTCTCACCGCCAATAATCGATTGCGCCGCGCCCGAAGTGACTGGCATGTCGATGGTGTTCGTTTCGCCAACGAGATACAAAGTTCCATCGGGTCCGACCGCGATCCCGACGCCGATCGTCTCTACATTCGCGTTCGGTAGAAGATGAAACGGATTTGTCGGCAGCGGAACGCCGCCGTCCGATTGTGTGCCGCCGAGGAAGGTTGAGTAGAGAACGCTCGTTCCGTCAGCGCTGATCACGGTAACGAATGCTGCGTCGCCGGTGACGGTCTTCTGAATAGCGTTCGCTGTAATCGGAAAATCAGATGATTCGGTCACGCCGGTCACGACCGCATTTCCCGCCGCGTCGACCGCTAATGAGTAAACTCCATCCCAGTCCGAGCCGCCGAGAAATGTCGACCAGAGCAGGTTGCCGTTCTTGTCGAACTTCGCCACGAACCCGTCCTGGCCGCCATCGCCGTATTTTTTCTGGAACGCGTTCGCCGTGACCGGAAAATCGGCCACGTTCGAATCGCCCGCGATATAGACATTCCCCTGCGCATCAGTCGCGGTCGCCCATGTAATATCGTAGTCTCCCGGTCCGCCCGAGCCACCGAGATAAGTGCTGGCTGCAATAGTCGGTGTCGCGCTCGGCGTTGGCCCTGGTGGTGGGGCAACTCCGGTGTCGTAGGCCAGCGTTACGATATTGGAGTTGAATGAGTCAGTAGAAGTGTTCAGCGATGACGTGCTCACTGCTCCCACGAAAACGCGTGAACCGTCCGGACTCACCGCCAAGGCATTCGACTGGCCGAGGCCGCTCGTGTAGATCGCGGTCTTGAGTGTCGCGCCGCTTGCTGCGTCGTACGTAATCGCGGCGAATGTCTTAGCCTCAGCCGCCGGACCCACGACGTACACCTGGCGTCCACCCGGATCCACTACGACCATCGGTCCGACAAAGATGTAGTTGAATGGCGCGGTCGTGTTGAACTCGCTCGCCCACAACTGCGCACCAGTCGCGGAATCGAACGCCACCGTCGCGAAACCTGTTCCAGCTAAGTTTTCGTCGCCGTCGCTGCTCTCGGTCGTCGCGAATACTCGCGATCCATCCGGGCTGACTGCGATCGGTTGCCACAACCATGGAATGCCCTGGCCCGGAAACGGCCCGTTCGCGTTCGGATCGGCGTAGTCGGATAACCAGAGACTTTCCCCCGTTTGCGCATCAAACGCCGTGACACCCATCGGCGCATGGAAGGTTCCCGACGCGTCAGTAAACAAATCTTGGAATTCCATGAATGCGCGTGAGCCATCCGGACTAACTGCAAACCCGGATTGATCGTCCGCGTGCATGTTTTTGCGGCTGCCCGAAACAATCGTTTGACCATTGGCTGCATCGACCACCAGCAGGTCGAGCTCATTAATATGTGCCTGAGAGTCGAGCTGGGCTGCGGCCATGAACACTTTGTTTCCAACTGCGGCAATGCCGAATCCGCTCGCAAATCCTGGCAACGGAAACGGTCCGGCTGGTCCCTGCACAGATGCGGCCCACAACTGGTTTCCAGTCGCGCCGTCGTACGCCACGGTAATCGCATCGACCCGATACTTATTGTCTGGCAACGAAACCAACTGCTCGCCGGTGGCGTAGACGCGAACTCCATCTGGACTTGCAGCGATGGTTCCGGCGAAGCCATTCCCTGCTGCAAATGGTACCGCCGTCGGCCAGAGCGGCTCGCCGCTGGTTGCGTCGTAAGCCATGATCTTGCTGCCGTACTGACCGCCGCCTGCTTCAAAAATTGCGACGAACACGCGCGAGCCGCCAACTGCAAGGGATTGCGAGTACGCCTGCAATCCAGTCGGCGCGATGTACGGTGTCGCCCAAACCATGTTACCGCTCGCACTTTCGTAGGCGATCGTGACCGCCTGATAATTCGTCGTGCTCGAGTCTGTGCTTTGATCGCTGGTCGCGGCCATGAAAACGAATTTTCCGTCCGCACTTGTGCCGATTACTTTTGTCGAGGCTCCGTTGCCCGGCGAATCTCCCTTGTGACCTGCGCCATCGTACGGTTTTGAGCTCCAGGCCGGGCACCAATCATTAACTCCGGGGACGACGCAGGGCGGTGGCAGTTGCGGCGAAGAACTCATCGTTGGCTGAGAAGCCTGTGCCGGACACGAAATCGTTTGCCCTGATGGCAGAGTGACCAACGGAGATATCGGGAAAGGCGCCGAGCACATTTCCGGCGCGAAAATCGGCGATGGAACATTTGTTATCTGTGCGCCGGCATTCTGATTCGGCCTCAATGCGCCGGCTCCGAACAATGTCAGCGTTGAGATAAACAGCCCAATTGCGATGGCACGATAATGTGGTCGCATAAAATCCCCTGTGGGTCTGAATCGGTTTTCACTGGGGATCCGGACTTATCCCGCGCTCAAAAAAACCCATGGCGGACAGACGGACCGCTCCTTCAGCTTTATGGAAGAAATTCGCAAATCTTTCGGCGGGCACGTCCGAATTCGGGGCCGCCCACGAATATTGCCATTAAAAACCCCTTTGAGGTACAATCGAATGAAAACGATCCGGTTCTCTCTTTTTCGTTTATTCGCTGCGTCGGCTGTCGCCGTGACTAATTTTGCGGTGTTAATGCCGGCAACGGCTCAGACCGCGACACCCACGCCGGACCAATCTGTCGCTTGGCAGAATAATCCGCTGCACGATGGAAACAATTCATCCAGCACGGTCGCGCCACCGCTGACCTTGAAATGGAACCATGATTTTACATCGGTTGGCGTCGGGTCGATTTCTTATCCGTTAATCGCTCAAGGATTGATCATCGTCACGACTACGGCATCGAACGGTACTTCATACTCGACAAAGTCTTTGGTCGCGTTGGACGAAAATACGGGCCTGCAGATCTGGTCGGTCCCCCTCACCGGTACGTACAGTTTTGCCAACGCCACCTACGACGCGGGCAAAGTGTTCGTAGTGAATTTTGATGGAGTCATGCAGGGTTTCGATGCGCTAACTGGAATTCCGCTCTGGAGCGTCCAGCTCCCGGGGCAATATGCGTTCACGTCTCCGCCAACTGCGGTTGACGGGGTCGTTTTTGTCGGCGGCTCGGGTATCGGCGGAACACTCTACGCGGTAAACGAGAGCAACGGAGCCGTTCTGTGGACAGGAAGCGTTGAAAATGGGGATCACAGCTCACCCGCGGTGAACGCGGCATCCGTGTTTGTTTCGTATGCCTGTCCGCAGTCGTATGCGTTTGATAGATCAACGGGGCAACTTCAGTGGCACTACTCTGGTCCATGCTCAGGTGGCGGTGGGAAAACACCTGTCTACCACGACGGAAACTTATACGTCCGCGATTCCTTCAATACTTCTGCTAATGGGCTTATTCTGGACGCGAATACGGGCGTAAATGTCGGTAGCTTCAACTCCGGTCCGCCGCCAGCGTTTGTCGGCAATCTCGGAGTTTATCTGTCGAATGGAACACTCTCCGGAGTCGATCTCTTGACTGGACTAACGTTGTGGAGTTTCACCGGCGACGGTCATCTGGTCTCGGCGCCATTAATCGTGAATCAGACCATCTATGTAGGAAGCACTTCTGGTTTGCTCTATGCACTGAATCTTGAAGGTGTCACGGTATGGAACACCCAAGTCGGTGCTTCCATTCCGGGGCCGGACGAACAAAACGCTTTTCTGACGACCGGACTTGGAGCCGGAGACAGTTTGCTCGTCGTACCCGCGGGAGGAATTCTTGTTGCATACGGTTCATCATCGGCGACGCCAACACCAACCCCGACGCCTACTGCAACCCCTACGCCAACGCCAACCCCAACACCAACTTCCACCGCAACACCGACGCCGACCGCGACACCAACCCCAACACCAACTGCGACTCCAACAGCCACACCGACGGCTACTCCAACGCCAACTCCGCCTCAGGCCGACACGCCTGTGATTTCGCCGAGCGGTGGCACCTTCAGAAGGAAGGTCAGGTTCACAATCTCGGACGCGACTGCCGGAGCGACAATTTACTACACGACCGACGGTACCGATCCTACGACTTCCTCAGCCGTGTATCCGACTGCGACCGGGAAGAAGAAGTTCAAGGGCATCACCATCACCGGCGCAGGCCCGCACACAGTCAAAGCGATGGCAACTGCGCCTGGGTCCGACAATAGCGCGATTGCTATCGCGAACTACACGATCGACTAACGCCGTGACAGATTTTGCAGACGCCGCTGCCAGGGGATCTGCCGCTTAGTTCCGACGCGAAACTGGCGGCGGCGGTGCGGTTTTCGACGCCGAGCTTCGGATAAATATGCTCAAGATGTTTGCCCACGGTTGCAGCGCTGATTCCAAGGATTGCGCCGATCTCCGCGTTTGATTTCCCTTGTTAGGCGTCTGATTACTCCGAACGTCGGAAGGCTCTTGTGCGTTCTACGACGTCATTAGGCACTGTGAACCACGATCTACCCTTGGCAGACTGACTGGGTTGGTTGAACTCAACCTGCTGTCCCGACGAAAAAATCAGTGCAATTCCGGTCACTTCTACGTCGACGGGATCCGTACTAACAGAGACTGTGATTTGACCGCCCGCGAGATCAGAAACACCTTTGAGAACTCCGGTGTTCAACCAAATCGCCGGCGTTGTTGCAGGAAGCAACGTGTACAAGATTGTTTGAGAATTTTCCCAGCAAAAGGGGAGATGCAACTCGTTCGACAAATCATCTCTCGCCTTGTCGCTCACGCCCTTAGGTTGTTCTGCATATCGCCTCAATGGTGAAGGCGCTAAAAATTCCATTTCAATATCCGGCGAGTCCTTAATGGCGCCTTTACCCGTGCTGCCTCTTTCGATGCCAACCTTAAGAATCCCCGAACGTCGCTTAAAAAGAAGCGGTTGAGCGCCTGTTCATCTCCTTCCGGGGACGGAAAGATTCTTGGTTCGGGGCCAGGTTGCAGAGGCAGCCCGCGCGGTTGACCAAATGTGGTGTTTTCCCCGAAACGTTGATTGAGTTCTTCGAAACGCTGTCGAACACGGCCTGCGAATGATCGCGCGGCTGGCTGATCGAGAGGAATTCTAAGAAAGATTCGGATCTTGAAATCCGTGAGCGATATTATTGCTCGTTGTTCGATCTTCGCCTGCTGCGCGAGATCCATATATTGTGTAACAATGGCGACGGGCGCGCCGATGATAAGCAGCACGAACAGAATCTTACCCCACGCCGTCAGACGCTCCTGTCCGTCGACGATGACCTTCGTCTTGGTGGCAAATGACAACAGACCGCAGATCCCGGTCAGTACTGTGGCGGCCAACTTCAGTGCGATTAGCCAATCGAACATGCGAAACATCTCCTTATACACTGGCGAAAAGCACCTCGGCTATGCGATTTTCGACCCCGAGCTTTGGATAAATGTGCTCGAGATGTTTGCTGACGGTTGCCGATTGGTTTGCGAATAGACTGGATAAATCCCCAAATGTCCCAGCATAATTCAATCTGCCGTGTCGAACCCCAAGAACGAAGAAGGACAAGCACGATCTAAGACATGGCGATTGCTTAACTCGCCATTTGGGATCTGGTGCCTGTCGTCAGTTATCCTCGCGTCGGTCACGACAGGTTGGACGCTTTTCCACACGTGGTTGACTGAACAGAAGGAACAACGGCAAAAAAGAATCGCGCTCGCGTGCGAGCTAACCATTCGCGCAACGGATTTTCTTGAAGATTGTAAAAAATCGCTCAGCCGACAGGAGCTATGGGACCACCACTATCAGTTTTTTCAGAAAGCGGAAGGTCATTTGACGCAATTCAGCTCGGCCACAATGGATGAACTCGTCTTCCAATATCGCCTACTTCCAGGACGCGGAGATCAGGACGCGGCACAGCGTCTTACTGACGCAAGTGATGAGATTTACACTCTGTTTGGCGGGTCAGCGGAGTTCAATTGCATTAAAAGCCGAGTGCTTGAGATCGTGAGTCGCCAAATTATCGGGACTGCTAAAAGAGATGCAGAAACGAACGGATCGAATTCCGAAAGCGCTGAGCCACAGCTAAAGCACGACGCGGAAAAAAACCCCTGCCCGTAAGTTGCTCACCGTCGCCGCGCTGATCCCGAGAATCTCCGCGATCTGAGCGTTGGATTTTCCGCGGCTCACCCAATGTTGAATGTTTAAGGCTTCACGCGCTATTTGCAGGCTGGTATTTTCCGTCAGTTCACCTCAGAAGCGCGATGGACCAGCCGGCGAAAATCTATAGAGTTTTCATTGCGTCCCCGAGCGATCTTGCCGAAGAGCGGCGCATATTACGTGAAGTAATCGACCAGGTAAACCGGACGTGCACGCAGCTAACAAACGTTCACGTCGAACTAATCATGTGGGAGGACCACTCCCCGGGAGCCGGCAGGCCTCAAGAGCTCATCAATGTCGACGCCGACGAAGCCGAACTCTTCATCGGCTGTCTATGGAAAACAATGGGCACTTCTGCAAGTGAGGATGGTCGAACTGGTTTTGAGGAGGAGTTTGATAGAGCTAATAACCGCAGAAAAGGTGCCGGATTGCCCGAGATGTCACTGTTCTTTAAGAGGGTCGATCCGTCTGAGCTGAAGAACGCCGGGCCAAAACTCCAACGTGTCATTGCGTTTCGTGAGAGAATATTCGCCGGGCGAGAATTTCTCGGCAAAGAATTTAGAGACGCCAATGAGTGGCGAGAGGAAACGCGGATGCTCGTCACCCAAAAGATCCTTGCTCTTGTTAGTTCTAAGGTTGCTCAACCGACGTTGTCTGAGTCAGCAAGCACTGGGCAAAGCCAATCTGATCTAACAGGCGGCGATCCCACACAACAAGATTCGCTAACTCCTGCGCTAAAGAGCCTTGCTGACCTGGTGAAGGATGCCGCAGCGAGAATCAAGGCGGTTAGATCAAGCATCGTCGCTGCTGACGATTTATCGTCGGCGCGTTTGCTCCTGTTCGCCGCAACAAATTACGACTGGAAATCGCAGCACATCGAGCTTGGAACGCACGAGATGAACTCGCTTTTTCTGCACAGGCAGAAAATCAAAATTGCGGAGCACGAGAGACTTCTTTTGCTGAGAACGGTTCTCCTCGATCTATTCGACACCAAGCCTGGCTGGTTTTGGATTAGAGATTGGTCAGTTAAACCGCGCATATGGATCGCCTACTTCGCAACGCGCGACTCCGATTCAAGAATGCGCGAAGCCGCTACAAAACTGGCATCGCAAATTCATCTTAAATGGGGAAAAACAGGGGCAAAACTGATTAGCGGGGTGCTCGCCGACCGGGAGGCCAACGTTCGGATTGCGGCGCTGGATTTTCTCGGCGAGAACGGGTCGATCGCGGACATGCCTGACATCACGCCTCTTCTCGCCGATCCGGTTGCCAATGTGGTAAGCCGGGCCAAACATGCTCGATGGCAAATCCTTGTCCACAGCGATCCGGAAGATGCACTAAAGAAAGTAATCGGATCTCATGAACCGATTACGGCCGAGATGGCAATTGCCTTGGGACGCCAGGTCGCAAAGCTCTCAACTGCGACGCTAAGACTGGCTGCAAGCCACGCGAATCAAGCTCTTAGGGAAATAGCGGCCGCAGAACTTCTGAATCGAGACGCAATTGATAAACGACTGGCGCAGGCCTTTTGCAATGACAGATCAGCCATTGTGAAGGAGAAGGGCTTCCTCGCTTTGGCAAAGCAGAAAGAGTCGATCGATCTAGCAGCGATGCGCAAGGACATGGAGGGATTTGCGTTGCTTTCAAATCCTTCCGTGAAACCCAACATCGGGCGAGTAATCGAAACCGTCTTCCAGAACTTTGACGATGAAGCCCTTTGGCAAATGGTTGAAAGGTTTGATGAAAACGCGCACCTAGCTCTCAACGTACTCGGCTGTCGCGCTTTTCCGAAATTTCAGGAAAGAATAAGGACGCAATTGCGCACGCGATTTGAGGAATTCGCCCAGGCCGCACGAGCCCGGATTTCATCAGATACCTCTGCGGCCACCTCCTTGATGAAGACCATGTGGCCCTCATACGAGCCAACCCAGCAACTAAGAAATAAGCTTCTCATCGCAGCGCTCGAATTAATTGCGCAAAACGTAATCTCCGATGATCGCGACCTTGTTCTTCAGTTTCTCGGTGGCGAGACCTCAGACTACGAAGTCATTTGCGCTGCTTTAAAAAGCTTGAAAAAGATCGGACACGCTGGAGATCGCGAGCAAATTAAGCCGTTTCTCACATCAAAGGCGGCAGTTCTTCAAAGCGCTGCTATACAAACGTACCTAGCGCTATCCCGCGATATGGCTGAGGGCGCATCGGAGGTTCTTGTCGCATCGGGGGCTAAGACGCCGTTGGAAGTTTTGGAAGTGATTAAATCTGCGCTTGAGCGAAAAGAAACGAACATTTGGCCGGTGCTTCAGCCGTTGCTGCGGGATGAAAACGACGATATTCGACACTTGGCGGCCTTTTATGGTTCATGCGTGCTAACGAGGCGGCAGCTCACACAATGTTTGGATCGGTACCTTCGACAGGCACCATATTATTATAACGTCGTCAGGTTTTTCGACCGTAGATTATACGGACCGAAGATTCTCAGTGACCTGTGGGGTGCGGAAGAAACCGAATATCAACAGAAGATCGCTGCGGGAGAAAGATCATCGACAGTTGTTCCTTGGCTTGAGTGAGGTCTCGTTAGGTTGCGCTGACGTTTTTGCGATCCTTTTATCCAAGTTAAGATTATTCAAAGTGTTCACTTGAACATATATAGCGCTTTGCTGTAAATTTGAGCCTGTGAAGGGCTCAAATTTGGCAAAGACGAAGATCCAAGGGTGCGAGGCGCACGGCCATTTAACTTCCAACGTCCAAAATCCGTCGATTAAGGAGATTCTCGCGATTCTCCATAAGTGGGGGATTCATACCCTTGGGCAGTTGGCTGCTCTTAATAAAGAAGAGCTTCGAAACCGGCTCGGCGTCGACGCGGTCCGGCTCTGGGAACGAGCGAATGGGACCGCGACGCGCTTGCTCAAATTCGTTCAGCCCCCTGAAACGTTCGACGAAAGTTTTGAGTTCGATCACGAGATCGAAACTGCCGAGCCGCTGCTATTCATGCTGCGCCGGTTTTTGGACCAGCTCGCGGTCCGATTGAGCGCGATCTATCTGGTCGCGAAAGAACTGACGCTGCGGATCAATTTTTCGAATCAACAAACTTACGAACGCGTTTTCAAAATCCCGCAGCCAACGGTGGATGTCGATCTTCTCTTCCGAATGCTCCAAACGCACTTGGAAAATTTTAAATCGGAGTATCCGATCATTGCGGTTGCCCTGACTGCGCAGCCGATTAGGCCGGCGTCGCAGCAATTTGGGCTGTTTGAAACGGCGCTCCGAAATCCGCAGCAGCTTTATGAAACGCTCGCGCGTTTGAGCGCGTTGCTCGGGAACGATCGCGTCGGCACGCCGGTGTTGGAAGAGACGCATCGGCCGGACGCGTTTCGGATGGAACCATTTGCCTGGCGGCAAAATGACGAAATCCGAATGTCGAATGACGAAGGAAATTCAAAACCCGTGTTGCGCAGATTTCGGCCGCCGGCGAACGCCGCCATTTTCATTTCACAAGATCGACATCTTCAGAGTGAGAAAATTGCCGGCAAAGTCATCGATCAAAGCGGTCCATTTTTGCTTTCGGGAAATTGGTGGGACGAAAAAGTCTGGGCCCGCGCCGAGTACGACATACAGCTCGAGAACGGCGAACTCGTGCGCGCACATGAGAGCGAAGGCAACTGGAAGATTGACGGCATTTATGACTGAACCTCTCAACGCATAAATGTACGTCGAACTACACGCTTCCAGCGCGTTTAGTTTTTTGCGCGGCGGATCGTTCCCCGAACAATTAGCTGAAGTCGCAGCCGAGCTCGAGATGCCGGGGGTAGCGTTGCTCGATCGCAACGGTGTTTACGGCGCGCAACGTTTCTCCGTCGCGGCCCGCGAGCACAACGTGCGTCCGATCATTGGCGCCGAATTGTCGATGGAAGATTTTTCGATTTTGCCGGTGCTGGTTGAAAATCGTGCCGGTTACGAAAATTTGTGCGAGCTACTGACTCAGACGCATCTGCGCAGTGAGAAAGGCAAATGCGCGGTGAAATGGGATGAACTTCTGCAGTTCGCGAACGGATTGGTAGCGTTATTCAACAAATCGTTAATTGCAGGCGAGACGCCTGCCACCACAGAAGCACGGGCGATTGGGGCCAATCGCCCCTACCTGCCCGCAGCCGAGACGGCTGCCGCCACAGTCATCAATGCGTTCGGGCGCGAAAATGTTTTCGTTGAGATTCAGCGACATTTCGTTCGTGGCGAAGAGCAGATCAACCGGCAGCTTGTCGATCTTGCGCGCGCGAACGGGTTGCCGCTGATCGCGACCAACGGCGTGCAGTACGCCAAGCTGTCCGGACGCGAAGTGCTCGATGTGTTCACTTGCATTCGCGAGCACACCCATCTCGATGCTGCTGGAAAACTTTTATCACAAAACGCCGAGCGTCATCTCAAGAGCGGCCGCGAAATGCGCGAACTCTTTCGCGATCTGCCGGAAGCGATCGAAAATACAAACCGCCTGGCGGAACGGCTCACCTTTTCGCTGGAAAATCTCGGCTACGAATTTCCGGAGTTCCCCGTTCCTGCCGGCCACAGCATGGAATCTTTTTTGCGCACCATCGTCTGGTTCGGCGCGCAACAGCGTTACGCCGCGATCAGCGCGAAAGTGAAACGTCAGCTCGAGGAAGAGCTCGCGCTCATTTCGAAACTCGGTTTCCCAGGATATTTTTTGATCGTCTGGGACATCGTCAATTTCTGCCGCGAACACAACATCATGGTGCAGGGCCGCGGCAGCGCAGCGAACAGCGCGGTTTGTTATTGCCTCGGGATCACGCCGGTCGATCCGGTCAGTAACAATCTGGTTTTCGAACGGTTCCTGAACGAAAGCCGCAAAGGCTGGCCCGATATCGATCTCGATCTTCCCAGCGGCGATCGGCGCGAGAGCGTGATCCAGGAAATTTATCGGCGCTACGGTAAACACGGCGCGGCCATGACCGCAAACGTGATCACATACCGCGGACGCAGCGCGGCGCGCGAGATTGGCAAAGCGCTAAACTTTTCCCCGAGCATTCTCGATCGCTTTTCGCATTTGTTCGCGAACGGCGATTTTCCGCACACGCTCGACCTGCAATCGCAAATCGAGCAGGCCGGTTTGCCGAACTCGCATCCACGAATGCCGGCGTTCATTCGTTTGTATCAAGCGATCTACGGATTACCGCGGCATCTCGGCCAGCATTCCGGCGGGATGATTATTTGTCAGAACAAACTCAGCTCGTTCGTGCCACTGGAGAACGCGTCGATGCCCGGCCGCGTGGTCGCGCAATGGGACAAGGACGATTGCGAAGATCTCGGGATCGTAAAAGTCGATTTGTTAGGTCTGGGCATGATGTCGGTGATGCAGGACGCGCTCGAACTTTGTCGTGAGCGCGGGAGACCGCTCGATCTCGCTCACATTCCAAAAGACGATGAGAAGACGTTCGAGATCATGCAGCACGCCGACACGATTGGCGTTTTTCAAATCGAGAGCCGCGCCCAAATGGCGACGCTGCCGCGGATGAAACCGAAATGTTTTTACGACGTCGTGATCGAGGTCGCGATCATTCGCCCGGGACCCATCCAGGGCGACATGGTGCATCCTTATCTCAATCGTCGCGCTGGAAAAGAACCGGTCACATATTTCGATCCGCGACTCGAACCGGTGCTTGGCCGCACGCTCGGCGTTCCGCTGTTTCAGGAACAAATGCTCAAGATCGCGATGATCATGGCGGATTTCTCCGGCAACGAAGCCGAAGAATTACGGCGCGCTCTCAGCTTTCACCGTTCGGAGGAGCGGATGCAAAAAGTGAGCGTGAAGCTGCGCGCGGCGATGGAACGCAAAGATGTCGCACCGGACAAGATCGACAAGATCATTCAATCGATCAGTTCATTTGCGCTTTACGGATTTCCGGAATCGCACGCAATCAGCTTTGCGATTCTCGCCTATGGCAGCGCGTATTTGAAAGTGCATCGCGCGCCGGAGTTTTACGCGAGTCTGCTCAACAATCAGCCGATGGGTTTTTATACGCCGGCAACGATCGTCAAAGACGCGCAGCGGCACGGATTAAAGATTAAACCGGTGTGCGTCGCGAAGTCAGATTTTCGCTGCACCGTGATCGACGACAGTACTTTTCGTCTTGGATTTTGTGTGGTGAACGGTTTTCGACAGGAACATACCGAAGAGCTCGTGCGACAACGAGAGAATCGACAATTCGATTCGCTCGACGATTTCAAACGGCGCGTTTCGCTTTCCAAAGAAGAATTGCGCACGCTCGCGGAATTGGGCGCGTTCAATTGCTTTGCCGATCATCGCCGCGCGGCGATGTGGAAAGTGGAAGAGGCGCTGCATGACGATTTGCTGGACAGAAATGTTGTAGAGGCGCTTGTGCCAAGCGCCTGTTTCGATAGTTCGGTGCTTGATACAAGCACCGCTACAACGCCTTTGCTTCCAATGACGGTGCAGGAACGAGTCACCGCCGATTATCGGACGATGAATTTAACGGCCGGGCCGCACCCGATGAAACTTTTGCGGGAGCGGTTGCCGCACATCTGGCGTGCGATTGATCTCTCGAAAGCGAAACACGGCGCGACTGTGCAAATTGCCGGCAATGTGATTTGCCGTCAGCGTCCTGGCACCGCGAAAGGATTTGTTTTTGTGAGCCTGGAAGATGAGACCGGAGTTTCGAATGCAATTGTCGATCCGGATTTGTTCGAACGGTTCCGGCTTTTGATTACCGAAGAAGATTTTCTCGTAATCGAAGGCGAAGTGCAGAACTCGGACAACGTGGTCTTGATCAAAACGCGGGAGATCAAACCGCTCGCCCACGACCAGTTGGTCGGGAGCGACTCACACGATTTCAGGTAGATCAATGTGGGAGCGGCCTCAGTGCCGCGAGTCCGAGCCGGACCGGCGGATTTCGGGACGCTAAGGTCCCTCCCACATTCAAAATCACTCGCCGGCGTGGCGCGGCTCGTGTGGCTTCGGCTCGGCGGATTTTTGCACAGGTTTATGATCGGATTCGATCCATTCGGTGTGAAAAACGCCGGGCTTATCGACGCGCTCGTAAGTATGCGCGCCGAAGAAATCGCGTTGCGCCTGCAATAAATTCGATGGTAAACGGGCCGAGCGATAACTGTCGAAGTAAGCAAGCGACGCGGAAAACGCCGGAACGGCTACGCCTTGTTCGACTGCGGCGGCGACGGAGATGCGCCAGTTGTCCTGGGTGTTCTTGATGATGTCGGTGAAATAGGCATCAAGCAGGAGATTGTGGAGCGCGGGGTCGCGTTTGTAGGCGTCGACGATGCAATTGAGAAATTTCGCCCGAATGATGCAGCCGCCGCGCCAGATGGTGGCAATGTCGCCGAAGTTCAGGTTCCATTTGTATTGAACGCTGGCCGCACCGAGCAATTCCATTCCCTGCGCGTAGGAAACGATCTTGGACGCGTAAAGCGCATGGCGCACGGCATCGATCAACTTTTTCCGATCGCCGGTAAATTTTTTCGGCTTCGGCTGCGGAAGAATTTTTGAGGCCGCAACGCGTTCGTTTTTTCGGGAAGAGATAACGCGCGCTTCGACGGCAGCATTGATCGTCGAGATAACGACCGATTGCGCGATGGCGGATTGCAGCGTCCACATGCCGGTCCCTTTTTGCCCGGCCTTATCGAGAATTACATCGACCAGCGGTTTGCCGGTTTCGGGATCGATCTTACGAAAAATCTGGGAGGTGATGTCGATCAAGTAACTGTCCAGTTCGCCTTTGTTCCACTCGGTGAAAATTTCGGCGAGTTCGGGCGCTTCCATGCCGAGCACGTTTTTCATGATGGCGTAGGCTTCGCAGATCAGCTGCATGTCACCGTACTCGATTCCGTTGTGCACCATCTTGACGTAGTGACCGGCGCCGTCCGGGCCCATGTAACGGCAGCACGGTTCGCCATCCACCTGAGCCGCGATTTTGCGGAAAATCGGCGCGATGATTTCCCAGGACTCGCGCGGCCCGCCCGGCATCAGCGATGGGCCTTTGAGCGCGCCTTCTTCACCGCCGGACACACCGCAACCGACAAAGTGAATTCCTTTTCCCTCGAGATCTTTGCAGCGACGTTGCGTGTCGGTGAAAAGGGAATTGCCGCCATCAACAATGACGTCGCCTTTGTCGAGAAGCGGCGCGAGCTGGCCAATGACGGCGTCGACCGGTGCGCCGGCTTTCACCATGATCATCGCTTTCCGCGGTCTCTTGAGCGCGCCGACGAATTCCTCCATCGTCCGCGCGGGCTGAATATTTTTACCTTTGGCTTTTCCGTTCGCGAACTTCTCCGTCACCTCCCAGGTTCGATTGAACACAGCGACGGTGAACCCTTTCGACTCCATGTTGAGGACGAGGTTTTCGCCCATCACAGCCAGGCCGATGAGGCCAATATCACATTGATTCGGGGTCATTTTGGGTCTCCCTTGTTGCTTCGGCGCAAGAGTTACATTGTAACGGTCGATTCAAAGGCATGGCAAACTCCGTTTCTCAAGTTTTGTTGACCAAGGCGCGTTTACAAACGCCAAGAGAAGACGTCGATCCTTCGGCGGGGGCGATCGTCGATTTTCTCGGAGTTGTTCGGGAACTGGAAGACGGGCGTGAAATTGACGGAATCGATTACGAAGCTCATCAAGCCATGGCGGAGCATCAAATGAAAACAATTTCCGATGCGGCGGCTGAGACGTTTCGTTTGAATCAAGTCTTGCTTCATCATCGAATCGGATTTGTGCCCGCGGGTGAACCCTCGTTGTTTCTGCGGGTGAGCGCGCAACATCGCGCGGCGGCTTTTGAGGCGAGCAAATGGATCGTGGACGAACTGAAGAAGAAGGTGCCGATTTGGAAACGGCCGCGATTTAAGATCGACAATCGCCGCGCCGCCGAGACGGCGGCCGCTACAGCATGAACTGGGCGAATCGTTTAACCTTAAGCCGCCTGCTGATGACAGTTATCTTCGTCGCAGCGCTGAATTCGTCGTGGCAGTACGGGCGAACGCTCGCCTTGATCGTTTTTCTCATCGCCGGAGTGAGCGACTTCGTGGATGGCGAAATCGCGCGTCGCTACGGGTTCGTCACGAATTTTGGCAAGTTAATGGACCCACTGGTGGACAAAATCATGGTGGCGGCGGCGTTTATCTCACTGGTTCCGCTCAAGGCAATTCCGGCGTGGGCGGCGACGACCGTAGTCGCGCGCGATTTTCTAATCACCGGCCTGCGGATGATGGCGAGCGCAAAGGGAAAAGTTCTGCCGGCCGAAATGCTCGGCAAACAGAAAACTTCCTGGCAGGTCGTGACGGTTATTTTCTTTCTCGCTTTGCTCTCGCTCCACGAGCTCCGCTACGCGAATGAAAGATCGACATGGTGGTTTCGCGCGTGGGACCAAGCTGGACCGGTCCTAGTTTGGATCACGGTCGCGCTGACAATTTATTCCGGGCTTGGCTATGCCTGGCGGCACCGCGAATTGATCTCGCCCAACGAGTAGATTTGGCCGGCGGAAACCTGATTCGAACAACAGCGGGCAACGGGAATCGAACCCGCATGGCCAGCTTGGAAGGCTGGAACTTTACCATTAAGCTATGCCCGCGCGGACAGTGCCAGTCCGGCTCGGACTAAGTTGCCGCGCGCCCGCGAGACTGCCAAGCGATTTTTCCCAAGGTCGGCGGCGCTTGATATTTCCGTTACCGAGGTCTAGCTACACCCATGAAGAATTTCGCGGCTTTATATTCAATAGTTACTCTCGGGTTACTAGTTTCCGCGCGGGCCGATCTGACCATTGTTCAACGAGTTGAAGGTGCCGGCCAGAATGGCGACGTCACCGTGAAAATAAAAGGGGACAAAGAACGAATTGACGCGCCTTCGCAACCGACGCGTATCATCGACGGCAAAACCGGTGAAATGATCGATCTGATGAACGACAGAAAAAATTTCGTCCGGATTTCAGCGGAACAGATCAAAGCTGCCGCCGAAACAATTAACAAGTTCGACGGTGGCGAAAAATCGGCTGCGCCAAAGCTTACTCCTACCGGCAAAAAGGAAACGATTAATGGCTACGAAACCGAAGAATTCGTTTACGAGACGCCACGATTCAAAGCCTCATTTTGGATCGCGACTAAATATCCGGACGCATCCGGCATCCTCAAACAGTTGCAGGCGCCCGTCTCCGGCGCATGGAAGCCGAGCAACATGGGCATGCCCGACTACACCGATTTCGCGGGATTGCCGCTTCGGACCGTCATCACCGTCGGCGACAACAAGGTGGTGACCACCATCATGTCGATTAAGAAGGACTCGATCAACGCCGCCGATTTCGACATTCCAAAAGATTTTCAGGAATTGAAGCGGCCGATCGAGGCTGCGCCACCGCCGGTCGAGAGTCCGGCGAATCCTCCATCAGCGACGCCGTAATCGCGTCGCGCCCGAGCGTGTGCGGCCAACGTTAGTGCTTGCTTCCAATTCGCCGCGCCGGCGCGACTTACTTCTGGAAGCGGGCTTCGATTTCGAAATATTCGCGCCCAGAGTCGACGAAAGATTCGATGTCGATCTAACATTGCGCGAGCTGACGGCGCTCAACGCCATCCGCAAGGCAATGGCAACGGCGCGTCTGCGGCCAAAGAACATTGTGCTCGCCGCCGACACCCTGGTGGCGATCGACGATCACGTTCTCGGAAAACCAAAAGACAAAGACGATGCCGTCGCGATGCTGCAGCGATTGAGCGGGCGCGCGCATGAAGTTTGTACTTCCGTTTTCATCTGCGACCTGGCCAGCGCGAAGTCGGCGAGTTTCCATGAAATCTCGCGCGTTCGTTTTCACCGGCTCGCCCGAGACAAGATCGGCAGTTATCTCGCGCGCGTGAATCCGCTCGATAAAGCGGGCGCTTATGCTGCCCAAGGTTTCGGCAGCGAGATCATCGAGAAGATCGACGGTTCTTACACCAACGTTGTTGGACTTCCGATGGAGAAGACAATCACCGCGCTCGCGGAATTCGATGTCGTGCCAAAAACGCGACCGCCCTTGCGGCACCCGACCTAACGCGTTTCGATCAATTCTCTTTCCGGCGCAGCCTTCTTTTCCACTTTGTCGCGTCTAAGCACGAGATAGAGGAACCACACGATGAAGCAATTCGCCAACAGCAGCAGCGCCGGAGCGAGAATCGGACGGTGGAAAATCAATCGATGCCAGACATGCCTTATTTCCAACGGGATCAGCGCGCCGGTGGCGAAGATCATTAAAAACTCGGCCCAGCGCTTTTGCATGTAAACGCCGATCCCTTCGGTAAAAAGCACGCCGCAATAAAAAAGCGCCAGAATTCCAGTTGCCCGGAGCGCGCCACCGGCCAGGATGTCCTGCAATTTGTTGAGCAGGAAAGTGACGTATTTGCTGTGATGCAAAAGCAGTTGATCGTCCGCCCAATCGGAAATTTGATCGAGCCAGACCGGCCGGCCGTTTAAGAAGAGAAGCGAGAAGCCGAGCAGAAATAGGAGCACGCCTTTGAAAATCTTGAAGAGCGCGATGACTTTGAGATAGCGGTGACGGCGCGGTTCCTGCAAAATCGCAGGGACGTGCGCCGGATCATTCATCCGCCCACTCTTCGCCGAACTCTTTCACTCCGCAATGACGGGATTTTCC